>ERZ778021.227-NODE-227-length-117552-cov-9.868907_pt1 | contig 117552 bp, 94 predicted proteins | sample MGYA00375751_ERZ778021 | MGnify/ENA primary metagenome ERZ778021 (study PRJEB29350, sample SAMN05389814) | bioreactor metagenome | isolation source: Thiocyanate stock bioreactor | place: South Africa: University of Cape Town | collected 2013-08-29 ... | reverse complement strand
AAGGTGATTTTTGGTGCGAAACTTAAAAAGGTGTCGCATTGACAAAGTCAGGAAAAATTAACAGAAATAACAGCACAACAATAACTTGGCTGCACCTCCTACAACAAGCAGTTTTGCAAGAGTAGCGAGGCGTAAGCCGGCAGATATACATACAAGGTGATCTCAAAGTATAAGAAAATAATCTTTGGGTGATTCCCTTTTTTGCTTCAAAATATTTTCTGTACGTCTGCAATAATACACACAAAAGTTGTTTATTTGGCAAATATGGAAGAAAAAATGCGGGAAGAAATATTTTTGAATGACACGCAGGCATTACTTCGACCGTCCTTAACCTTCAATCCGCAAGATGCATACGACATTTTAAAAACAAAATTGATTGAAAAGATATGAGAAAAACGAAGAAAAAACGACAGATACAAGCGGTTATTGTAAAACGATAGCTGATAGCGTACCAAACACAAAAAAACACATTGGATATTTGGGAGTTTGGAAAAAAGTAAATAATCCAGATCTTAATTACCCCGAATTCGGGCTAATTGAACAGGGAGCAGGAACTAATAGGTTTATAATGTCATTTGGTCAATGGATTGACAGAACAAACGCCGTTGATATGCTCGTGAAATTGGGTCATTATGATGGAAACTTGCAACGAACCGCTAACACGGGCTACTCCCTTTTTAAAACACCTTCATATCTGATAATTTCTCCATCATTGCTAATTCCTTCAAGTTCTATTCTGTAATCATTGGATTTATCGGCAGTGTAGAATTGAAGTTTAATATTACCATCTGTATCCGTCTGAAGTTTGGGTGACCAGAATATAGTTGTGCGTAAATCAGGTTTAGTTTGATTAAGAACGCTATCTACATCATATTTAGGTACATAAAATTCATAATCTTTCTGATAACCTAAAGGTTTCAGAAGAATAAGGCTCGGTGGTGTTACTGATTTTACCAAAGTACCTTTTTTTAGCGATATTGCAATAACACCATTACTTCCTCTCGATCCGAAAATTGCTGTCGATGGTCCTTTGAAAAGTGAAATATCTTGTATGTCGGAGCCATTTAAAAAGCGAATAAAATCTATATCGTCTGTTTCAATACCATCAAGCATGAAAAGTGGATTCCCACCGCCCCTTATCGAAATATTGTCGCCGAAGACCATTACGCCGGGTAGTGTGCTAATGATATTCATTACGCTCAAGTTGCTATATCTTTCTAATTGTTCACCATTTATAGAGTTATCGGCAGCACCGGAGTAGTAATACTCATTACTACTACTTTTCTGTTCTGCCTTTACTGTGAATTCTTCTAAATGTACTGTCAACATACCGCCTTCATTATAATATCGTTCTTTTGAAAGGCTAAAAAAATCATCTTTTATCGCTGTTAAATTATCTTGTTGAAAAGGTATTTTTGTATTTACAGTTGGAAAAATATCGTTATCAGGTATTATTTCCACATCTACAATTTTACTTTTCGACCTAGCTTTAAGCAATAATGATGTGCTGTCGGGAAATTCTATTCCTTCGATAATAAATTGACCTAAACTATCAGTTTGAGTAATAGTAGTTTGGTTCTTATAGCTATTTAAAAATATAATATCAATGTTTTTTGCAGGTTTATTAAAGAGATTTAAAACTTTGCCTGAGATAGTTTGTCCCGCTTCGAGATAGTATTGTATTTTTGGGAATTGACCTTTTACAATATCTTGAGTATTAAATCTTTTCCAACCCTGGGTCAACATCAGTAAATCAGTCTTTTCCTGCGTTTTAGGTGAATTATCATAAAAATATTGTTGAGGCTCTTCGATATGACCTTTTATATCAGAACTTAGTAATAAATAACTCAGAATATCGTTATTCACACTATCTTTCTCGACATAATATTTATCAGTAACACTTACAGAAAAACTACCACTTACCGGTAAACTATCATTCGAAAGTACATTGAAATTCAAATCAACGAGTTCTCTTTTCCCATATTTGTTTTTATTGCTATTCAGTTTAATTACAGGAAAATGATTATTTCGAATAAAGCATAACCTTTCGCACCAAGTATTACCTAAGGTGTCGATTATTGAGAAGGAACAAATCCCTGAAGGTAAAATTTTCTCAGATAAAAAACCCTCATCTTCATGTAGAGGAGACAGAAAATATACTACACCTCTTGAGTGAATCATTAGAAATAATGAAGATAAATTATTCTTACTTTGATTTAAAACTTGGAAAAACACTTTGCCTTTTACATTGTTAAGTTTTAAGCCTACACCTTCAGGATTTGTGACAGGTAAGTCGAATCTTTTTGTTACATTACTTTCATTAGTTACTAATGCATAGTATTTATCATTAGGAGCAGTTTGTAGAATAAACTTTCCCATCCCCTTATTGATACTTGTAAAATCACCAATCTCGGCATCGTTTTGATTATATACTTTACCGGATATTTCTGTCGACAGACCATCAGTGCCAATTGCTTTGAAGGCTATAGCTTGTATCTGATTATTAAGAAGAGTACCACTTTCAGGGAAAAATTGTACATCGAAATCATCTTTTTTATCAGGAAGTTGAATTTTGTTGTTGTAAGTCAGACCCGGTTCATTAATAGATACTTCAATATTTTTAAGTTGGTCATTAGTGTTTTCATAATCGACATTTACATATATTTCACCTTGCTTGTTGGTTGTCAGTATAGAAGATTTTCTACCTTTCTTTATAAAGTCTTGCTTGACAGTTACAGTTTTATCGACAATAGGAGATAAGAAAGTATTAGTAAATTTGATAGTAACAGGCAATTTACCATCTTCCATTTCACCAAAAGATGCTTTTAATTGCACTCTGTCGTCTATCATATTCCCTATAAAGATTTTCTTATGAAAGAAAAAATCTGTTGATACATTTTGCATCCAATATGAGTAAGCACGTAAAACATACTCACCGGCTTGCAGAGTAGGGGATAGGGCAATTTTTCCTGAGGTTCCAAGAGAATCTCTTTTGAGTTTTACCCGATAGATTATGGAATCTGATTTGTCAATCAATTCGACATATACAAATTTACTATGTGTGTTTGGCTGATGAGTTGATGCATTTACAATATAAGCACTCATCCAGATATCGTCACCAGCACTGTAATAATATGGTTTGTCAGTATGTAAGTATACCTTTTCCTGAGGTATAGAATACCAGATTTTTGAAAAATTATTAGTAATAATATTAGGGAAGTTGTTATCCTCCGCAGAAATATTAAATGAAAAACAGAGTAATACAAAGTTAACTGTAATAATATTTCTAAGGATAATTCTCAACATGGTTTTGAAGATATTCGTAAAGAAGACTTAATTCCCTATCTCGGATAAGAACTTTATTCTCACAAGCCTAACTTCAATTTCGCTAAAATAATCTTCACCTAATTCTTCTAATGCAGTAGAAATTTTATCTGTTTCGGCTGTCCTGAAATAATCGAATATTTCTTCAACATGATCAGGTTCCATTATTTCTTTTAGGAAATAATCAATATTTATTTTAGTACCTGAATAAACTATAGCTTCAATTTCGTCTAAAAGTTCGAGCATATCAAGACCTTTCGACTCAGCTATATCATCTAATGCAATTTTTCTATCGATAGACTGAATGATAGACACTTTAATTTTAGATTTATTAGCAACGGTTCGCACACGTAAATCTTCAGGTCTGGTAATTTCGTTTTCTTTGACATGTTCTTTTATGACTTTAAGAAACTCTTCACCGAATTTTTTTGCTTTTCCTGCACCAACACCGGTAATATTCTGCAACTCTTCCATTGTAATCGGATATGTAGTTGCCATTGCTTCAAGTGATGGATCTTGGAATATTGCAAAAGGAGGTACATCCAATTTTTTCGACATCTTCTTTCTCAAATCTTTAAGAATGGAGAAAAGCACATCATCAGCAGCACATGTTCCCCCAACTGATTTTATTGTACTATCATCATCATCGTCATCAAAATCAGTATCTTTAACAACAGGAAATGGTGTAGGTTTTTTCAAATAAGCTTTACCGGCTACTGTTATTTTTAACAATCCGTAGTTTTCGATGTCTTTTGTAATAAATCCTGCTATCATAGCTTGCCTTATTATAGCATGCAATAATTTATCTTCTTCATCAGATGCAGCTTCGAAATTTTCTAATTCATCATGCTGATATGAAACTACGTCAGACGTTTTGTTTCCCTTTAGTATATCTACTACATGTTCAGCTTTAAATTTCTCTCTTACAGAAACGATTGTTTCTAAGATTAACACTAATAATTCTTGTCCTTCTATTGTTTTCTTTGGTTCCATACAATTGTCACAACTACCACAGTTATCGTTTTTATATTCCTCTCCAAAATAGTGAAGTAATAATTTTCTTCTACATATTGAGGATTCTGCGTATGCTTGAGTTTCTAATAATAATTGATTACCTATCTCTTGCTCGGCAATCGGTTTGCCTTGCATAAATTTTCTTAACTTATCAAGATCTTTGTAAGCATAAAATGCAATACATTGACCTTCGCCTCCATCTCTACCACCACGACCGGTTTCCTGATAGTATCCTTCTAAGCTTTTTGGCATGTCGTAATGAATAACATACCTCACATCGGGTTTATCTATACCCATTCCAAATGCTATTGTAGCCACAATAACCTGCACCTTCTCCATTAGGAACTTATCCTGATTTTCTGTCCTAACAGAACCCTCCATTCCTGCGTGATATGCTAATGCTGAAATCCCGTTGACCTGTAAAGTTTCTGCAAGTTCTTCTACCTTTTTACGACTCAAACAATAAATGATTCCGGATTTATCTTTTTGAGCCTTAATGAATTTAATAATCTCTTTATCAACATCCTTATTTTTGTTCCTAACCTCGTAATATAGATTTTCTCTGTTAAACGAGGATTTGAATACAGTAGCTTCCAGCATTCCAAGATTCTTCTGTATGTCATGTTGAACCTTAGGAGTTGCGGTTGCGGTCAAAGTTATTAATGGAGCTGCTCCTATTTCATTAATTATCGGTCTGATTCTTCTGTATTCAGGTCTGAAATCATGCCCCCATTCTGATATACAATGGGCTTCATCAACCGCATAAAATGAAATTTTCACCTGTTTTAGAAATTCGATATTCTCTTCTTTTGTAAGAGATTCAGGTGCAACGTATAATAATTTTGTCTTTCCCGATAGGATATCTTCTTTAACTGCATCAATAGCCAACTTAGTTAGTGATGAGTTAAGGAAATGTGCCACACCGTCCTCCTCGCTGAAGTTACGCATCGCATCAACCTGATTTTTCATAAGAGCAATCAGAGGAGATATAACAATTGCAGTTCCCTCCATAAGTAAAGAAGGTAGTTGATAGCATAATGATTTGCCACCACCTGTAGGCATCAACACAAATGTATCTTTCTCATTCAACACATTTTGAATAATAGCTTCTTGATTTCCTTTGAAGGTATCAAATCCAAAATGCTGTTTAAGATGGCCTGATAATTCTGAATGTGATATCATAAATTAAACAATTCAAAAAGGATAACGAAATTAATACAATTTCCTGAATAATTAGCAAGATTTTATTTTTTTTCAAAATTATTATTTACAACGCAGTAATTTTAATCAGCAAATTTATAAACAGATTTCTAATATCCAAATAATTTACACAAAAAACGGGATATTTGTTGTTGTTTTTTACAAATATCCCGTTTTAAGTACAATTAATATAGTTTTTTACTATAAAAAAGATTTTTCAATATGATTTTACGCAATCTTTAACCGATTTACATTTGCCTTCTCTATTTTTGTTCTTGCATATTCAAGATCAATAATCAGATTTTGCTCTTTGTTTGAAGGGACTTCATACATTTTGTCCATTATGATTGTTTCGGTAATAGATCTTAAACCGCGAGCACCTAATTTGAATTCTATAGCCTTGTCAACTATATAATCGAGAACAGCATCTTCAAACTCTAAATCCACATTGTCCATCTTAAATAATTTGACATATTGCTTGATTATTGAATTTTTAGGCTCTGTAAGAATATTTCTAAGAGCATCTCTATCAAGAGGTTCTAAATATGTCAGAACCGGTAATCTTCCAATTATCTCAGGAATAAGTCCGAATGACTTTAAATCTTGAGGTGCAATGTATTGTAGCAGATTATTTCTGTCGATATAATCTGTTTCTAAGCTTGCACTATAACCTACGACCCTTGTATTCAGACGTGCTGCAATTTTTTTATCAATACCATCGAAAGCACCACCACAAATAAAGAGAATATTTTGAGTGTTTACTGGAATCATCTTTTGTTCAGGATGTTTTCTTCCTCCCTGTGGAGGAACATTTACTACCGAGCCTTCTAAAAGTTTTAATAAACCTTGCTGTACTCCTTCACCGCTTACATCGCGGGTAATACTCGGATTATCTCCTTTGCGGGCGATTTTATCAATTTCATCTATAAATACAATACCTCTCTCAGCAGCTTTAACGTCATAATCAGCTACTTGCAGAAGTCGAGTTAGTATACTTTCGATATCTTCGCCAACATATCCGGCTTCTGTTAAAACTGTAGCATCAACTATTGTGAAAGGAACATGAAGTTTTTTTGCTATAGTTCGTGCAAGTAGGGTTTTTCCTGTTCCGGTTGACCCAACCATGATGATATTTGATTTCTCTATTTCAACATCATCATTGCCTTTTTCCTGAATAAGACGCTTATAATGGTTGTAAACAGCAACAGAAAGGAATTTTTTGGCTTCATCCTGACCAATAACATATTGATCTAAATATTCTTTAATTTCAATAGGTTTTGGTATACTTTCTTTCTGGATATTAGGTAAATTTGATTTCCCTTTCGTACTTTCTTTCACTATCTCAGCAGCTTGCAAAGCACATTCATTACAAATTTGCACCCCATCCTGTCCCACAATCAGAAAATCGACATGAGATTCAGGACGACCACAAAAAGAGCAGTATTTTGTTTGTTTAGCCATTATTTGTTTTTCTTATCATTAATAAGAATTCTGTCAATCATACCATAATCGAGAGCTTCCTGCGAAGTCATCCAATAATCTCTGTCAGAATCCTTTTCAATTTTGTCGAAAGGATTGCCGGAATGATCTGCGATTATAGAGTAAAGTTCTTTTTTTAACTTTTGTATTTCGCGAGCTGTAATCTCTATATCCGAAGCTTGACCTTGAGCACCGCCCATAGGTTGATGAATCATAACCCTTGAGTGTTTCAAAGCAAAACGTTTTCCTTTACTTCCGGCAACTAATAATACAGCACCCATAGAAGCTGCCATACCTGTACAAATAGTTGATATATCAGAACTGATAAACTGCATTGTGTCGTATATACCAAGACCGGCATAAACAGATCCTCCTGGAGTGTTCAAGTATATAGAAATGTCTTTTCCGGGATCAGCTTGATCAAGAAACAGTAACTGCGCTTGGATAACATTTGCTGTGTAATCATCGACTTGAGTTCCTAAGAAAATAATTCTGTCCATCATCAAACGTGAAAATACATCCATCTGAGTTACATTAAGCTGTCTTTCTTCAAGAATTGATGGAGAAATATAACTACTGGTAATACCCATGTATTTTTCCAATGCCAAACCACTCATCCCAAGATGTTTGGTGGCGTACTTGTGAAATTCGTTATTGTTCATGACTTAATTAATTATTCAAACATTTTATTAAAATCTTCTACTGATATAGCTTTTTCATCAATCTTCACTAAAGTCTTTATAATTTCCAATATTTTGTCTTCTGTTACTTTGTCGATGAAACTCTTTAAAGTATCTTCTTTTTTCAACATATCCTTAACATAATTGTCGAGTATATCATCTTCAACTCCAATCATGCCGTATTGAGCAAACTGTGAACGTGCTACTTTACGACCAAATTCTTCTATGTCTTTTTTCTCAACTTTAACTTCATTTTTCTCAGCAATTTTATTTTTAATTAATTGCCATTTGAGATCCGCAATCATTTTTGGATAATCTGACTCCAACTCTTCTTCTTTTAGCTTTTCATTTGTTGCTAACAACCAGCGTTTTAAGAAAGCATCAGGAAATACTAAATCGTTATATTTTTTTACTAAAGCCTCTTTAGCATCTATTCCGAATTTATATTCACTGTCTTGAGTAAGATTATCTTGAATATTTTCTTTAATCTTTTCAGTAAACTCTTCTTTAGATTTAACTACTCCTTCACCATATACTTTATCAAACAATTCCTGATTAATTTCTGCTTCGTGATAGCGAGTTATACCGGTAATTGTAATCTGAAAATCAGAAGTTAAACCTTCAACATCCTTTTTATCGATTTTTAAGAATGAAGATATCTCAGTTTCATTATCATAAGCTGTTGATGGATTGAAAGTAATAATATCACCGATTTTTGCTCCAACAAAAAGTTTTTTTGCAGCTTCATCTTTCATGTATGACGGAGTTAAAACAGCATCAGATGTTTGAATACCACCTTCCTTCTCTTTTCCTTCTGAAAGTTCTACAACATTACCTTTGACCATGTCTTTTTCTTCAACCGATTCTTCCTGAACATATTTGCCATAGCGACCGGTATAAGATTTAATCTGGTTGTCAATCATCTCTTCAGATGGATCAATCTTGTAGTATTTAACCTTGTCTTTTTTGTTTAACTCAACCTCAAATTCGGGAGCAAGACCAATATCGAAAACAAATTCAAAGTCTTCCTGAGTATTGAAATCAACTTCTTTTTGCTCCGTTTCATTTGGAAGAGGCTCACCTAAAATGTTGATTTTGTTATCCTTTATGTATTTATATAACTCATCTGACAGTATTTTATTTACTTCTTCTGCCATTATTGATTTGCCATACATTTTATTAAGCAAACCAAGTGGAACCATACCCGGACGGAACCCCGGTATATTAGCCTTTTTACGATAATCACGTAATTGTTTATCAACTTTTTCAGCGTAATCTGCTTTTTCAATGCCAATAGTAATGATAGCATTATTCAAATCGATGTCTTTTCTGACGATGTTCATATTTTAATTTTTATTCTATAATTTTTTTGTCTATTGTCTACAGTCTATTGTCAATTGTCAATTGTCAATTGTCAATTGACTATCAGGCTTGCAAAGATACAATTTTTTTGCAAATTATTTCTTAGCCATCCTTTTCCTGTCATTTTCGTCTAACAGTATCTTTCTCAGACGGATATTGCTTGGAGTAATTTCCACATATTCATCTTCTTTAATGTATTCCAATGCTTCTTCGAGACTGAAAATTATTGGCGGAGCTAATCTAACTTTGTCATCAGAACCGGAAGCGCGCATATTAGTTAGTTTCTTCGATTTGGTTACATTTACAACCATATCACCTTCTTTAGAGTTTTCGCCAACTACCTGACCTGCATATATATTATCTTGCGGATGAATGAAAAACTTACCTCTATCTTGTAGTTTATCGAGTGCATATGCATAAGCAGTACCGCTTTCCATTGCTATAATCGAACCATTGTTGCGCTTTTCTATTTCTCCTTTATATGGCTGATATTCAATGAATCTATGTGACATGATTGCCTCGCCTGCCGACATAGTCAGCACACTGTTTCTAAGTCCGATTATACCTCTTGAAGGAATATTGAATTCAAGTTGCACACGATCACTTTTTATTTCCATGCTAATCATCTCTCCTTTTCTTGTAGCAACCATCTCAATAATTTTACCCGATGCTTCTTCAGGAAGATTGATAGAAAGCTGTTCAATCGGTTCGCATTTCACTCCATCAATCTCTTTAAAAATCACCTGAGGTTGTCCTACCTGTAGTTCATAACCTTCACGGCGCATTGTTTCAATAAGTACCGATAAATGTAAAACTCCGCGACCATACACATTCCAAATATCAGAATTAAGATTTTTTTCTACTCTTAAAGCTAAATTTTTATCTAATTCCTTTATCAATCTTTCGTGTATATGACGTGACGTTACAAATTTACCTTCTTTTCCGAAGAAAGGAGAGTCATTGATAGTGAACACCATACTCATAGTGGGTTCATCTATTGCAATGGGTTTAAGTGGTTCGGGATTTTGAATATCACAGATTGAATCACCGATTTCAAAACCATCAATACCAACTAAGGCACAGATATCACCTGATTTTACTTCTTTTGTTTTTGTGCGCCCCAGACCTGTGAAAGTATCTAATTCTTTAATTCTTGATTTTATGATAGTTCCATCACGTTTCACTAAACTGACATCCATATTTTCACGCAATATTCCACGATGCAAACGACCAACTGCAATTCTGCCTACATAGTTTGAATAATCAAGTGAAGTGATAAGCATTTGTGGCGTACCTTCAATAAACTCCGGCGCAGGAATGTGTTCAAGAATCGCATCTAATAAAGGAAAAATATTATCGGTTTGATTTTTCCAATCTTCTGACATCCAATTGTTTTTAGCCGAACCGTAAAGTGTATGAAAATCTAATTGTTCTTCTGTAGCGTCCAAATTATACATGAGGTCGAACACCATTTCGTGCACTTCATCGGGGCGACAGTTAGGCTTATCGACTTTATTTATCACAACAATAGGTTTGAGTCCTATTTCTAAAGCCTTTTGTAAAACGAAACGCGTTTGCGGCATCGGACCTTCAAAGGCATCAACCAATAGCAAAACGCCATCAGCCATGTTTAATACCCTTTCAACTTCTCCTCCGAAGTCGGCATGTCCGGGTGTGTCTATTATGTTGATTTTATGACCTTTATAGTCAATCGAAACGTTTTTTGCAAGTATTGTTATACCTCTTTCGCGCTCTAAATCATTGTTGTCCATAACCAACTCGCCGGTATTCTGATTGTCGCGAAATAAATTTCCGGCAAACAACATTTTATCTACAAGCGTAGTTTTGCCATGGTCAACGTGAGCTATGATGGCAATATTTCTGATATTCTGCATTTAACACAATCTTTTTTTGAGGGTGCAAAGATAAGAAAAAAGTTGTAGAGTTGATAATATTTCGTATTTTTGCACCCTGAAAAAAAATAATATCACTACATGACCAAAATCCGTAATTTCTGTATTATCGCTCATATCGATCATGGTAAGAGTACACTTGCCGATCGTTTGTTGGAATACACCAAGACTGTATCCGAGAAGGATTTGCAGGCTCAGGTGCTCGACAGTATGGATTTAGAGAAGGAAAGGGGCATTACTATTAAAAGCCACGCCATTCAAATGAATTATCTGTTTAATGGTGAAGAATATACATTGAATTTAATTGACACTCCGGGACACGTCGATTTTTCTTACGAGGTTTCACGTTCTATTGCTGCGTGTGAAGGTGCATTACTGATTGTTGATGCTACTCAAGGCATTCAGGCTCAGACAATTTCTAATCTTTATATGGCTATTGAACATGATTTGGAGATTATTCCTGTCATGAATAAAATGGATATGGATTCGGCAATGCCTGAGGAGGTAGAAGATCAAATTGTTGATTTACTTGGGTGTAAAAGAGAAGAAATCATTCGTGCAAGCGGAAAAACGGGGATGGGTGTTGAACAAATTTTAGAGGCAATAGTAAATGTAATCCCTGCTCCTGTCGGTGATCCTGATGCTCCACTACAATGTCTGATTTTTGATTCTGTTTTTAATTCTTTCAGAGGTATTATTGCTTACTTTAAAATTGCAAATGGAACAATCCGAAAAGATGATTTAGTGAAATTTGTTGCTACAGGTAAAGAATATGAAGCCGATGAAATTGGTATTCTAAAATTAAATATGGTACCTGTTCCTGAATTAAAGGCAGGGAATGTAGGTTATATAATTTCAGGTATTAAAAGCTCCAAGGAAGTGAAAGTCGGTGATACTATCACTCACGTAAAACAACCATGTGATAAAGCGATTTCAGGTTTTGAGGAAGTGAAACCTATGGTGTTTGCCGGAGTTTATCCTATTGATGCTGAAGATTTTGAAGATTTGAGATCTTCCATAGAAAAGCTGCAATTAAATGATGCTTCTCTTACATTCGAGCCGGAATCATCGGTGGCATTGGGATTTGGCTTCCGTTGCGGTTTCTTGGGTATGCTTCATATGGAAATCATTCAGGAAAGACTTGATCGCGAGTTCGATATGAATGTTATTACTACTGTTCCTAACGTATCATATAAGGTATATACCAAAAAAGATGAATTGATAGAGGTACATAATCCTTCAGGTTTGCCGGATTTTATGTCGATAGAGAGAATAGAAGAACCGTACATCAGAGCATCGATAATTACGCGAACCGATTATATCGGACAGATTATGACATTGTGTCTCGATAAAAGGGGGGAGTTAATCAAACAAGATTATATTTCAGGAAATAGAATGGAGTTGATTTTCGATTTGCCACTCGGCGAAATTGTATTTGACTTCTACGATAGATTGAAAAGTATTTCAAAAGGATATGCTTCATTCGACTATCACACAAATGGTTACAGACCATCAAAATTGATAAAATTAGATATTTTGCTCAATGGCGAACCTGTTGATGCATTATCTTCATTAATACATTTTGACAATGCCGTATCGCTCGGTCGGCGAATGTGCGAAAAACTAAAAGAACTCATTCCCCGTCAACAATTTGACATTGCCATTCAAGCTGCTATCGGAGCAAAAATTATTGCTCGTGAAACCATTAAAGCTGTTCGTAAAGATGTGACAGCCAAATGCTATGGTGGAGATATCAGCCGAAAAAGAAAACTACTTGAAAAGCAGAAGAAAGGCAAAAAGAGAATGAAACAAATTGGTTCGGTTGAAGTTCCCCAGAAAGCTTTCTTGGCTGTTCTGAAACTCGACTAAATTCAAATTGTTATGATGACAACATTAATTGTAATTGTTTTTGTCTTAGGCTATGTAGCCATCGCACTTGAGCATAATATCAAGGTAAACAAAACTGCTCCCGCCATAATTATCGGCGTACTCACATGGGTTATTTTCTCTCAATATACAGAAGATAAAACGTTTTTGAATTTCCAACTGATTGAACACTTGGGAGATATTTCGAGTATTTTATTCTTCTTGTTTGGAGCCATGACTATTGTTGAGTTAATCGACACTTACGATGGTTTCGAGATTATTACCAAGAAAATTCAGCAGACAGACAAAAGGAAACTTATATGGATAATAAGTTTTATGACTTTTTTTATGTCATCAATTTTGGATAACCTCACCACAACTATTGTGATGGTGTCGTTGTTGAGAAAGCTGATAAGTGAAAAGAAAGATCGTTGGTTGTTTGTCGGAATGATAATTATTGCAGCGAATGCAGGTGGGGCTTGGACTCCTATTGGCGACGTTACTACTACCATGCTATGGATTGGCGGTCAGATTTCAACAGACGCTACAATAACTTATTTGTTCTTTCCAAGTGTTGTGTCATTGCTTATTCCTCTGATTGTACTTTCATTCAGGTTGAAAGGTCATATTGTACGCAAAGAAGAGGAATATGAAGAAAAAAAATACTCGCCAAATCCTAAGCAGAAACGTAATATGTTGGTGCTTGGATTGCTAACATTAGTTTCTGTACCCATTTTTAAATACTTTACTCACTTACCGCCTTTTATGGGTATTTTGTTGGGATTAGGTGTTTTATGGGTATATACTGAATATTTACATCACAAAACAGAAGCCTCAAAAAAGAGAACTGCGACTTTAGTACATGCTTTAAAAAGAGTTGATGTATCTACCATTTTTTTCTTTTTAGGCATTTTGTTGGCAGTAGCATCAATGGAGACATCAGGAATTTTAACTTCAGCATCTGAATGGTTAAATCAAACTATTGGTCATCAGGATATTATTGTAATGGCAATCGGACTATTATCTTCAGTGGTAGATAACGTTCCATTAGTTGCTGCTACTCAAGGTATGTATGATTTGGCTGTATTTCCTATGAATCATACTATCTGGCAATTTCTTTCGTATTGTGCAGGTACCGGAGGTAGTATGTTGATTATCGGTTCGGCTGCCGGCGTAGCTGCAATGGGTATGGAGAAAATTAATTTCTTCTGGTATATCAAGAATATCAGTGTGTTAGCATTAATAGGATATTTTGCCGGAGCTGTAATTTATATCTTGGAAAGGAGTCTTTTCTAAAATAACAAGAAAATTTTAGAGATTATGTTTGACCTAATGTATGTATTATAGTTGCTATAATACATAGGTTAGAATAGTTATATTTTTTATAAAATAAGCACTATCCATTCCTGAAAATTGAAAAAAAACATGTATCTTTGGCATGTTTTTAATAATAATTATGGAATTTACCTATAGGAATAAAAATTTTGAACCGTTTTTCGGATTCGTCAACCGATTTAAAAATGCAATAAATCCCGGTATGTTACTGCTTATTGTGGCAGTCATAACTCTTGTAGTTGCAAACTCTCCGCTAAAGGATTGGTATAATTCTCTGTGGTCGTTAGAGTTCTTCCTTCAAATCGGCAATTTTAACTTTTTAAGTCACGAAGGCATCCCTTTTACAAGTTTGCAAGTTATTAACGATGGTCTGATGACAGTTTTTTTCTTTACAGTCGGACTTGAAATTAAAAGGGAGGTTATGGTTGGTGAACTGTCCTCGTTCAGACAAGCTATTTTACCAATAATTGCAGCGGTTGGAGGTATGATTATGCCAGTTATTATGTTCTTTGTTGTCAGTAATTTGCAAGGTTTCTCTCCTGAAGAAATGAGAGGTATGGCTATTCCTATGGCAACCGATATTGCTTTCTCTATAGGCGTTCTTAGTCTGTTAGGAAAAAGAGTTCCAATGAGTTTGAAGATTTTCTTACTGACTCTCGCTATTGCAGATGATATTGGAGGTATATTAGTTATAGCTTTGTTTTATAGTCATTTCTCTACTGCTTCTTTGTTATCACTTGCATTGTCATTAGTGTTTTTCGGAGTATTGTTAATTGGCAATCATTTAAAAGTCAATAACAAATGGTTTTATTTTGTAATAGGTCTCGTTGTATGGTATTTATTTCTTCAAGCAGGTATTCATCCGGCAATTGCAGGTGTGTTAGTTGCTTTTACTGTACCGGCACGACCATACATAAATCTAAAATATTATACTGAAGGCTTACAGCATGATTTGAATGTTATTCGCACCACTGTAAAAGACACAAATGATAAAGATATAATGCTTTCAAATACTCAGGTGAAATATCTTGCACGAATAGAAGCTGCTTCCGATCATGTGATTAGTCCGCTGCAAGACTTAGAAGATCATCTTGGAGGTCTTGTAAATTATTTAATTATGCCTCTGTTTGCCTTTGCAAATGCCGGTGTTATTTTCGATTTGTCAAATTTCACCCTGTTTAGTGGGATTTCTTTAGCTATAATGTTAGGATTAGTTTTAGGAAAATTCGTAGGAATTTTCTCCTTTACATATATTGCTATTAAAATGCGAATATCCAAACAGCCTAACGGCATGAATTGGTCAAACTTGGCAGGTGTTTCCTTACTTGGAGGTATAGGGTTTACGGTTGCTTTGTTTTTAGCCGGATTGTCTTATGATTTGGGTTCAGTTGCACTTAATGATGCTAAATTAGGTATAATATTCGGTTCGTTAATAGCAGGAGTAGCAGGTTATTTTTTAATAAAGACCAACTTAAACAAAACAAAATAATCTGTCATTCTTACTTTAACATAAATAATCCATTTTATGATTTTACAAATTCTGATTTTAATTGCGGGTTTTATTGCATTGATAAAAGGCGCAGCATGGCTTGTTGATGGCTCTACGGCTTTAGCAAAGAAGTATAGGGTTTCCGATCTCGTGATTGGACTTACCATCGTTGCATTTGGCACCTCCATGCCTGAATTGGTAGTGAATGCTTTTGCTGCCTATGAAAATCGTCCCGAAATCGTTTTTGGAAATATAATCGGCAGTAATAACTTAAATTTGTTTATCATTCTTGGTGTTTCAGGTTTAATTGCCCCATTGGTTGTGAAAAAATCAACTGTCAAATTTGAAATTCCTTTTTCATTAATCGCAGTTTTGGTACTTCTGATTTTATCAAACTATAGCATCTTTTCATCGGGAAAGATACTATCGAGGTTTGATGGCGTAATTCTTCTTTTGTGCTTTGCCGGATTTCTATATTATATTTTTCGTCAAATGCAACAGTCAAAAACCGATTATTTTCCTGTTGATGCAAAACCGCTTAGTAATTGGAAAATTTGGAGCTTTATTGTGTTGGGCTTGACTTTGTTGGTTGTGGGTGGAAAATTGGTAGTTAACAGTGCTGTTGAAATTGCTACATTCTTAGGTGTCAGTCAGGCTGTTATAGGTTTGACAATTGTTGCAGCAGGTACATCTCTACCCGAATTAGCAACTTCTATTGTAGCCACACTTAAAAAGAATAATGATATTGCGATTGGTAATGTTATCGGGTCGAATATCTTTAATATATTTTTAATACTTGGGATTAGCTCTGTAATTCGTCCGATTCCATTTAATGTCAAGTTTAATTTTGATATATTTTTGCTGATTTTCGGTACTTTATTGCTTATTATCGCCATGTTTGTAGGTAAGAAAAGTCAGCTAAGCAGATGGCAAGCCGGAATATTATTTACAATCTATTTAGGTTATATGATTTCGTTGTTTATACAGTAACTGCGTTCTATTGACCGTTGACTATTGACCATAGACCACAGGATTTTAAATCAGCGTTATCCGCGTTCCATTCTTTAATACAACGCCCATCCTAAAAATCCTGCTGAAACAATTATCAATATAGGATGTATCTTGAAAAAGAGTGAAGCTGCAAATGCTCCTGCAAAAAGTATATAACTCTTATAATCGATAAAATTCTCATTATTCATAAGCAAAATAGCAGCAGCAGCAATCATACCCACCACCATAGGTCGCAATCCCTGAAGTGCATATTGTAAGTATTTATTTTTCTGCATTACAAAGAAAAACTTCGTAAGCGTAATCATAATAATAAAAGAGGGAAGCGTTATCGCAAATGTGGCTATTGCTGCTCCCCATATATTTCCTGAAGCTACATATCCTACATAAGTTGCTGAATTAATGCCGATAGGACCGGGTGTCATCTGAGAAATCGCAATGATATCAGTCAACTCACTTTGCGAAATCCATCCATAAGTCAAAATTTCGTGCTGAATTAAGGTGATAATGGCGTATCCGCCTCCAAAAGCAAATACGCCAATCTTGAAAAATGATATAAATAATTGAAGATATAACATTATAATTCTAAGTCCACATCATGAAGCTCAACCCAAGGTAGACCATGTATATTCAGTTTCTCCATAAATGGATCAGGATTGAATTCTTCTACATTATAAACACCCGGCTTGCGCCATTCTCCTTTAAAGAACATCATTGCGCCAATCATTGCGGGTACACCTGTAGTGTAGCTAACACCTTGTGCGCCTGTTTCTTTATATGCTTCTTCGTGACTACAATTGTTGTAAATATAGTAAGTTTGCTCCTTGCCGTCTTTTATTCCTCGAATACGACATCCTATCGAAGTCTGACCGGTATAGTTCTCTCCAAGCTCACCCGGATCAGGCAGTACAGCTTTCAAAAATTGAATAGGCACTATCTTTACGCCATTATACTCAACTTCATCGATACGAGCCATGCCTATATTCTGAATTACCCTGAGATGTGTTAAGTATTCTTGTCCGAATGTCATCCAGAAACGAGCGCGTTTTAATGTCGGGAAGTTTTTAACCAAAGATTCTAATTCTTCGTGATATATAACATATGATTCTTTCGGACCGATTTCAGGATAATTTAAAGGTTTATGTATTTCATGCGGCTCTGTCTCAACCCACTTGCCATTCTCCCAATATTTGCCTTTTTGAGTTACTTCCCGAATATTAATTTCAGGATTGAAGTTGGTTGCAAATGCTTTTCCATGATCACCGGCATTACAATCGACTATATCCAAATAATGTATTTCATCAAAATGATGTTTTGCTGCATATGCAGTGAAAATACTTGTTACACCAGGGTCGAAACCACAACCTAAAATTGCGGTCAGATCGGCTTTTTCAAATTTATCTTTATATGCCCATTGCCATTTATATTCAAACTTTGCTTCGTCCTTAGGTTCGTAATTAGCTGTGTCAAGGTAATTCACACCGGCTTCCAAACAAGCATCCATAATAGTCAAATCCTGATATGGTAATGCTACGTTTATCACTAATTCAGGCTTAAAATCATTGAATAGTTTTACTAATTCAGGTACGTTATCAGCATCAACCTGAGCCGTTTGTATCGTTGTGCCTGTACGTTGTTTTACATCGGCTGCAATAATATCACATTTTGATTTTGTGCGACTTGCAAGCATTATTTCCGTGAAAACATCTGGATTCTGTGCAACTTTATGTGCCACAACAGTTCCTACGCCACCTGCACCAATAATAAGTACTTTTCCCATAATCATTATTTAAAAATTTGTTGCAAAAATAGATAAAAATATGGAATTTGACAATTGAAATTAAAAACCTAACTTTGCGACTGCAAATCATTTATATATGAAACGAAGATTACCGGCTGAGTGGGAAAAGCAGCGATTTGTACAGTTGACATGGGCACATGAGCAAACAGATTGGAATTATATGCTTGATGAAGTGAATAATTGCTTTGTTGAAATTGCACGTAATATAGTTGAGTTTGAAGACTTATTGATTGTATGTTCAGATGGAGTAAAGCTGCGTTCTTTATTGCAAGGTATTGATACCAAGAGAATTAAAATTGTGGAATTACCTTCTGATGATACATGGGTGCGTGATCATGGTGGAATTACTATCTTAGAAGATGGAAAGAAGGTTATTTGTGATTTTACATTCAATGGATGGGGACGAAAATTTCCATCAGAATTGGATAATCAAATAACTGAAAAGCTGTATCGTCTTGGGATTTTTGGGGATAATGTTGCCTATCGTAATTGCAAAGATTTTGTGTTGGAAGGTGGAAGTATTGAATCAGATGGAAAGGGAACACTTTTAACTACATCCACTTGTTTGTTGTCTGATAATCGTAATGACTTGAGTCAGACTGAAATAGAGAATAAGTTTGTTGAGTATTTTGGTATTAATCGTGTGTTGTGGCTTCATCATGGCTATCTTGCAGGAGATGATACCGACAGTCATATCGATACTTTGGCTCGTTTTTGCAATGAAGATACAATTGCATATGTGAAATGTGATGATAGAAATGATGAGCATTACGAAGAACTTAAAAAGATGGAGGCTGAGTTAAAGCAGTTTCAAACTAAAGATGGAAAACCATACAATTTGATTGCTTTACCTATGGCTGATGCAGTTTATTGCGAGGAAGAAAGATTGCCGGCAACTTACGCAAACTTTTTAATAATTAATGATGCAGTGCTTGTGCCAACTTATAATTCAACAAAAGATAGTGAAGCAATTCAGATCCTTCAGCAAGTATTTTTAGATAGAAAGGTGATAGGTGTCAACTGTCTGCCCTTAATTAAGCAACATGGTTCGCTTCATTGTGTTACCATGCAATATGTATAATGAAAATTAGATTATTAGTATATGAAAATAGCTTTAATTCAACAAACTAACACTGGAAATCTTAGAGAGAATATCGATAAGTTGACGAAAAATATTATTGAATGTTCTAAGCAAGGGGCTGAATTAGTAGTCTTGCAGGAATTACATAACGGACTGTATTTCTGTCAGACTGAAGACCCATCTATTTTTGATCAGGCAGAGTATATTCCGGGTGAATCGACTCAATATTTCGGGAAGATTGCTAAAGATTTGAACTTGGTTATAGTGTTATCTTTGTTCGAAAAGCGAGCACCGGGTTTATATCATAACACGGCCGTAGTAATTGAAAAAGATGGAACTATTGCAGGTAAATATCGTAAAATGCACATTCCAGATGATCCTGCTTATTACGAGAAATTTTATTTCACGCCAGGAGATTTGGGTTTTGAACCAATTCAAACTTCTGTCGGCAAACTTGGCGTTTTGGTTTGTTGGGATCAGTGGTATCCGGAAGCAGCGCGACTTATGGCTATGGCAGGTGCGGAAGTTCTGATATATCCGACAGCGATAGGATGGGAGAGCACAGATACGGAGGATGAAAAGCAAAGACAATTAGATGCGTGGATTATTGCTCAAAGAGGGCATGCAGTTTCAAATGGTCTTCATGTTATTTCATGTAATCGTGTCGGGTACGAAGCCGATCCATCAGGCGTTACCAATGGAATAAGCTTTTGGGGTAATAGTTTTGTTGCCGGACCGCAAGGTGAAATCATCGCTCAGTCGGGAAATACACAAGAAGAAAATCTTATAGTTGAAATTGACTTAAATAGAACCGAAACAGTGCGCCGTATGTGGCCCTTTTTCAGAGATAGACGCATTGATGCATATGATGAAATTGTGAAAAGATGGAGAAAAGGTTGATAATTGTCTAAACCATGATTTATTTGATTTACATGATTAAGATGATTTAATAAGAGACTCATTGTTATGTGATTATTCGGCATTTGTCAGAAGAATCATACGAATCAAATAAATCATGGTTTAGACAAATGGCGTAATATTTGGAATTGAAGTCCATAAACTGACGTAATATTTGGAATTAAAAGATTTTTAACTGCTTTTGCAAAGTAAAGCAGATGTTCCATCGTCGAAATCTTCCCACTTACGCTTCCGGAACTGCAAACAAAGGATTGGGCTGATCCCGTTATTTCATCTTTGTTTCAACAAGAAATTCAACAACAATCCGATAGTATTTTATTACCGTCATTTTTATTGGATGATAACTATGTATCAAAATTAGGTGCATACAATCATTACCTTACATTTGGCGGTTATCCTGCTATTAGTGGCTCTGATACACAAGCTGAAGAAAAGGTAGATTGGCTAAAAAATCTTGGTCGCGCAACCCAAACAAACGTTTAGTCAAATCATCCAAGGTATATTATATGGACGTAGGTGTAGTACATGCGGTGCTCAATAAAAGAGGAGGATTGACGGGAAATGAATTTGAAAGTGCAATTGTTTCGGAGATATACAAACAAACCAAGAATACGGCATTGGAAGCACAATTCAGTTTCTTACGAACTCATGATGGTAAAGAGGTAGATCTCTTACTTGAATTCCCTGATTTTTATTATGCTTTTGAAATAAAAATGGCTGATAAAGTTACACAATCCGATGCTAAACATTTGTTTGGCTTGGAAGAAATCCTTGACAAGCCGGTCAAGAAAGCATTTTTATTGTCGAACGATGTGCAAACAAAATACTTCGACGACAAAACTATTGCCGTACATGCTGCGATGTTTTTAGGATAGGGAAAGTGAGCACATTATTCACATTTATCTCACGCATCGTACATTCATAGTATAACGTCTTTGGTAATTGGCTGATACATCGTTTACTTTTTCAGGAATATGGACTGTAGCTCCGGAAACATTCATATAGTGAGAGAAAGTGTCCGCACTATTCATGCCTGTTGCACTCCAGTAAAGTCCATTAGGGATGAACAGGTAATTACCGTTGTCGATGAATAATGTTCCTTTGACGCCATTGAGCGTGAAGGCTTTTTTCTCTGCGGTGTTCAATGTTTTCATTTCCTCAAAAGTTGGAACACGATAGCCGGTAGGACAAGGTGAGTTGGCTGCTTGCCACACCATGCCTTTAGCTGCTTCAAAAGCATTTACTTCAACATTATTGTAAGAATATTTATTAGAACCCCACGCGTAATAATTACCACTATCTTCTTGTTTTGCTACAAATGTACCTATCTTACCAAGGTTTTTAGTTGCCCAGTTAATACCTTTTATGTTCACTGTGGCTCCATTGGCTGCTAATTTTTCTTTAGCAAGTTTTTCTATTCGCTCCATTTCAACACGGGCAGCTTCGGCTTTTTGAAGATTTTCCGCTTTCCTGCGTTCTGCTTCTGCCAATCTTTCAGCTTTTGCGCGTTCAGCTTCCTCCGCAATTCGACGTTGCTCGGCTTCTCGCGCATCTTGTTCTTTCGCTTGTTTATTGAGATCGATTATGCTTTCTTCGGCTGCTCTGCCGAGAGCATCTCTTAATGTGATGCCTGGCTTAATTTCTCTGTTCATAGGTTTAGCTTTCTCAGATGCAAGATACGGACTCTCATCTTCATGTACACAGCGTAGCGAATAGCCTGTGTCAAGGTCTGGAAACCTTTTACCTTGAAATTTCTTTGCATTGAAAGTCAGACCGTAAACTGTGTTGTTGACTTTGGTATAACCCCAGTAATTTCCTACAGTGCCGCCATTTTTGAATGTACCTTTCAGTGCATCGCGTTCACCAACTGCCGGCAGGAAAATACTGTTACCGCTATCTATATCAATGAATTTCATTCCATCCACACCGTTTTGTTTTGTCCATTCGGCTTTTACTTTACTTTTATCAAGCAAACGCTCCCATTCTTTTGCATTAGGTGCTCGCCATCCTGCCGGGAAGGGATTATTGAGTGTCCATTCTTTTTGATCATCCGGGAATGTTTGCCACGCTTTGCCAACTTCTCCACTTTCAGCAGTCCAAGCTGTTTCGCGACTCCATTGGAATAGTTTACCTTGTGATTCGGGCGATGCTGCAAAGCTTCTTGTGTCGTCGATATTGCAAGTAGCCCACTTCACGCCATTGATGACAACACCGGATTCGGATTGTGCATATATCGCTGTGCTTAAAAAGAGAGCGATGTATATTGATAATTGAATTTTCATACTGATAATAATGTGCTAATGTGTTAATATGCTAATAATAAACCTTTGGGTTATCAAACCCCAACAGCTTAATATTATACTGTCAGGGCTTGAATCCACTCTATTAAAAATCATTTCTTAAACATATCAATAGTTTGCTTACCAATCTCTATCATTACTTCTGCCTCATCAACGGTGGGTCCATCAGGGTCGTATTTATAATAGGTACCGCTTTTGATTTGCGCGCCCATTGTAAAACCACTTGCCGCTGCGCCTTTCACTTGCAGTTTGTTGCCGTCGAGCTGGTAGGTCATTTCGTTTTTACCCATTTTCAGAACACCTTCGCTTGTGTTGGATATTTTGTTTTTGCTGCCCGGTTTGCTTGAATCCACCATATCGGGGGTGCGGTAGTAGTACTTGCCGTTTTCTTCCACGATAAGGAAATCCCAGAATTTATTTTCTGGAAAGAGACGGTCTTGTCCCCATTGTGCAGATTTTGGTTTATCCATATACCACATGGCTACAACGCGCTCGTCAAATTCTTCACATTCGCCTGGTTTAGCTACTTTTTTTACTGAGTAATAATACTTTCCTTCGCGCCATAGTGAGTTGGCGGCTTCCCTGCCTGCTGATATTACGGTGATATTTTTATCTGGACTCCAGCAATTTAAGGCACTCATGGAAACTTGACTACCTTTTACATTAACACCATCAACATAATCTCTTTTATCATATTTTTCATCGTACCATACATTGCCGTCGATTTCAATTCGAAGAGCATCGTATGCTGCTCGATCATTACCCTTTAATACAGAACCATCTTTTTGATACTTAATAAGCTTTATAGTTCCACTTACCCATTCGTTATCTTTTTTGTACTTGAATGTGCCGTCTGCCATAATCTCAAAAATCAAATCGTTTTCTTTCTGACAGTAGGCTGATTTTGATTTTGTATAGAACTTACCTATAATTTCCGCAGGTAGCTTGCCTGGTTTTTCGGGTTGTTTTTCACGTACAACCGGTCGTTTTGCTATACCATCACGGCTACTCCTAAATTTATATGAATCTGTTGCAAGTTTACCGAATATAGGATCGTTGGCTTGGGCACCTTTAATTGTAATCTTGCGGACATCTAAATAGGCAGGTAATCCATAAGCGTTGGTAGTGTAGTCGGAGTAATTCACGGTGAATGTTTTGCCATCAATCGTATAGGTAAAACTGCCACTCATATTGTTTCCGGAAGGAGCAGGCTTTGTTTTTTCTTCAACTGCTGTAATCTGACCGGTTTTAAATTCTGTTTCCTTCGCATCAGCGGTTTTGTACTTTATTTCACCTTTGTTAGTTACTTCAAAAAGCCATTCTTCAGTGAATTTGGCTTCTTGTCCATACCATTGGGTTGATAACCATTTTGGTATTTCTACTTTGTCTTGTGCCAATAAGTTATTAGCTGAAAAAACTACGAGAATGGCTACTATCTTCGCGGCATTTCTCAAATTAAATTTAATTTTATACATAAAATAGAAAAATTAATTGTTAGAAAATTAGTTATTAGAAAGAATTAAATATTAAAGAAATTAAATTGTTGTTATTTATTAATCGTTTGTTGTATGCTTACCATCTCCACTTCTATTCCGGCTTCTCTCAACAGTTTTTCGAATTGTGGTTGCTTGCTACTTGTTTTAACTGCACCAATGTAGAGTCTTTTATCACTTCCATTAACACTGAGCATTCCCGATCCGGATATTTCCGCCTCTACTTCGCTATGTGCTTCCCATACCTCGTTGTCGGGTAGCAGGGCGCGAATACGTTCCACTACTCCGGCATCCTTCGATATAGGTACAATTACTGTAGTTTTTGCTATGCAGGGTTTCAGTAATTTAATGCGTTCTTCTGTACAATACACCTCCGAACCCAAAATAATGTAGTCGCTTACTCCTATTTTGTCGGGCTGGTCAGTTGTAAGTCGTGGTTGAGCAGCAAAGGCACCGTGCTTATCGAAACGGGTGGTAAGTCCCACACGCTGCAATCCTTTTAAATGGAGTCCACGTGTAAGAAAACAGACGTCTATTTCCTCATCATAGGTATAATGTTTAGCGAGTAAGGCTCCGTAATATCCACCCGCTCCGTTAAGTTCTGCTATTGTTATTTTTATTGACATACGTCTAAAGTTGAGAATTAGAAATTCACTTATTGCTTTCTTTGAAAAGGGTTAACCCTTTTAATAAAAAGGGATAATGGTTTTACCCAAAAGGGATAACCCTTTTACTTAAAAAGGATAACCCTTTTTGTCGGATATTATAACTTTTGGAATTTCAGGTTATTAAGCATTTCTTTCAAATCGACTCCCGGACGGAAAGTAACTTTTTTCGTTTTTATCAACGAAGCGTTAAACTTTTCCGCTGTTTCTACGCCCTCACTGCCGATGCTCACTTGGAAAGAGCCAAAATCGCCGAAGCGTACTATTTTCCCCTCACTAAGCTCTTCAGCTAAAATTTGTGTCAAGGCTTCGAGTACCGCTAATGTGTCGGCATGATTTACAGTACAACGTTGGGTAATCTGTTTGCCCATAGCTTTCAGCGTAGTCTGACCACTACTTTTTGCATTTGCATACCATTTTTTAGGAGCTTCGGGAAACATCGGATTTCCCTTTTCGGATAAAACATAATTAATTGCCATAAATTTTTAAATTTTAAATAGAAAATTAACAAATAGATAGTTAGTTAATAAATAGAAAATTTATAATAGGAAATATATAATTTGTCAGAATGACCAATTACATGCGATAGTTTTTTAGTGAAATGGCGAAGGAATGAGATAGAACTTGAACAAAAATAAATCCCGCTCTTTAGGATACTTCCTTCTGAACGGGATGCATAATGATTTAAAGAAATTATTCGAAAAATATTGCGTAAATGCTTGTTTTATATTAAATTCGCGCGAGCTAAACGGCTGTGAGTCTCTCAACAAATATCCACACATTACCAACGATTGAGTGTTAATAATGTATAACAAATTGTTTGTATTTAAGGAAAAAGAACTCATATTTACTGTTGAGTTATTTTTAAGTCTATTTGTCTAATGTGTTTACGAAAGTGCAAATATATAAAAGTTTTTTAAAATATAATAAAAGGTTGTTATTTTTTTAGCAATTAATTTTCTTTAATTCCTAATTGAGTAGGTAAGGGGATTGTTGATATTTCCGATTGCTACTGTCTCTTTATCCCGAAGGGATAATATATTTATAGAAAACAACGAATTAAAGGTATTGTACGACCCATTATGGGTCGAATGTCATATTGTGTTGATACATATCTACAAACATATGAATCCTTCGGATTCAATATGGATTGTTCGTTAGCAGGCATTGGGTGTGTAATAATTGTAGAGACGCCCAAATTGGGCGTCTCTACGTATGGGGATTGGATATCAACGCATTGTAGTCGGTTGATGTGAAAAGTCAAGATGACTTCTATTTATAGATATACATAGAATACTATAAATATATCTTTTTACTTTCTTCTAAAGAATGTTTACCATAACGGTATTGATACAACAGTACTTGTAGATTTTGCGTGTTCGATTCAACCGGAGCAATTACCAAAAAGTACATCTTTTTCGTATCCTGATCGATATTTGCAGTTTTGTCACGTGTCTTTTGATCCTCCCAGCTTCCGGAATTAGCATATATACATGCTTCGCCCTTGGAATTGGTATAAGATTTAATCATCGGCAGATGGGTATGCCCGAAAAGAACAAGGCGAACAGCGGAGAGTGAATTTTGGAAATACTGTACATTCGACTGCTCATCTATAAACGCCGTTTTTAGACTACCGACTATTGCCTCGTTGATATTCGTCATAACAGGAGCATTGTTGTATTTTAAACGTTCTTCCCAGTTGCTTTGAGTAAATGAACCATTATAAAGATTCATTTGAATGCTTCCATCTGTTTCACTGTTGTATGGCAAAACGTCGTTTATGGAGTAATCTTTGGTGAAGTTTCCTATATTTGTCTTGAAAATCTTTTCATCAAAATTATCTTTTACATAAATAAGGCTGTCTATAACCTGCTTCCAAAGAGAATAATAAATGTATTTGCTCCTTTGCTCGGCATTGCCGGCATCGTTCAGTGTTACATCATGCACTTTGGTAGCTGCTTCGAGCGTAGTGGGATCAGTGAACGAATTGGCTGCAATACGGGCGAAGAAATAACCCGGAGGTATGGTTGCACCGGGAGCTTCACTTTCGTTTGCATTGGGTGTGATTGCATTGAAAAAATCATACCTGTGACCATGCTCTATAGCAATTTGAGGATAACCGTCGGGATGATATGTTCCTACACCATACTTTTCTTCCGAATCGCGCGCTTGGTTTACTCCTGGCATTGCAATGTTAATATGCTCAGCTTTAAGTCCCATATCATGATTGCCCGGAATGTAGGTAACTTTTATTTTACCATCTGCGATGATTCCGTTCAGAACATAAAAAATGCTCTGGTTTGCCGCTACTGTTTTTCTGACAAAATCGGCTTGTGTGCCATCGCCATAAGTATCTACCTGTGTAGGGACATACCACTCATCAAGTATATCGCCATTAAGGATGAGTTCTTTGATTGTGGCTGACGTTCTTACTTCATTTAGAAGCTGTTCTATCCTGTCCAGATGCGCTACCGTTTCGGAGTAGGATAAGTCGTTACCTAAATGTAAATCACTAATTACGACAATTTTATCCCGAGCATCGTTACTGCTCACGCTAATTATGTCGAAAGGATTTGTGGCAATAGTTGGGTCTTCGTTATCCTTACAGGACAGCATGATAAAGACTAAAGTAACTAATGAAAACAGGAAATAGCTTTTTTTATTCATACAACATTTATATATTAAGGGTTAATAAATTCTTAAATTTTAAATAGAAAATTAACGAATAGATAGTTCATTAATAAATAGAAAATTTATAATAGGAAATACATAATTTGTCAGAATGACCAATTACATGCGATAGTTTTTTAGTGAAATGGTGAGGGAATGAGATAGAGCTTAAACAAATATCCACACATTACCAACGATTGAGTGTTAATAATGTATAACAAATTGTTTGTATTTAAGGAAAAAGAACTCATATTTACTGTTGAGTTATTTTTAAGTCTATTTGTCTAATGTGTTTACGAAAGTGCAAATATATAAAAGTTTTTTTTAATAAAATAAAATGAAAGTTTTGAGTATAAAGTTTTGAGTATTGAGTATTGAGTATGGAGTGTGTCTATGTTTGATAAATATTATCACATTAATCACATTAGCACATTTGTATATTAGCACTACTTGTCCCGACTTGTCGGGATTGGAACATTTACTTACTAAAGAAAAAGTCGCATCGGCGGTTCATTAACGTTTTTGATGCAGGATCAGGTAATTTGCCTTTACCATTTGCAGTGATTCTGGTTTGGTCGATTCCATAAACTTTCATCAGCTCTAATTTAACGCGGTTTGCACGAAGCTGACTTAATTTATCATTATATGGATTACTTCCGGGACTGTCAGTATATCCTCTTACTTCAAGTAGTAATGTTGGGTCTTTACGCATTTTCTCTGCGACTTTTATAACAGTAATCTGTGCAATTTTATCAAGTTCTGAACTGTCGAAGTCGAAATAAACTGAAATCATTTCTTCTTCCTTAGGTATTAGAATACTTCTTCCCCAAAAATCTACAGGCGTACCCTGAGGTGTGTTTGGTTCTAAATCTCTTGCATCAGGCACACCGTCCTTGTCTGTGTCAGGTCCATCAGCAAAAATACCTTCCATTGCAAGCATTCTGTCATCTAAATCATTTAATTTCCCATCTATACCATCAACTCTGATAGTTAATTGATTGATGTTTTGTTGAAGTTGATTGATAATAGGCATATACGGATCTTCAGGTTCTTTACCCTTTACCTCATCTCTCATATGAATTTGTCCGGGATTGATAAACTTGTATCTCAAAGAAATACTCGCATTTTGCCATAAATCATTATAGTTATGACGATAAACAGTCTCCATATGGTCAGTATTGGTGTAAAAATAACTGCCATTTAAACCGATACATATCTTTCTTGTTATACTGAATTCGAGACTTAAACCAACGGGGAAAATAAAGAATGCCGGTGGCGATGCTACTCCGATTACTGCCGGATCTATTGGTGGAACAGGTCGAGTGCTTGTGTAACGAGGCCATATCAATCCTGAAATACCGACTCCACCTTTACCCCAGAGTGCCCATCGTTTATTTTTTTCACCTGCCATTAAGCCTAATAAATCTAAACTGAGAAATGTTGATGTGTATACATTACCGGCGTGGAAGGTTTCGTTAATATCCTCTTGGTTAAACATTAAAGCTCCCATATTCAATCCAAAAGAAAGTATAGGATGTATGTTGTATTCTATACTCATATCTACATTCGGACTTTTTAATATCCACGTCGGATCGTAATCAGGATCAAGGTCACCATCATATCTGTTAACTCCAACAAAACCTACTATTGATACTTTTCCGTCCTTCGCAAGTATTTCATGCAAGTCTACTGCATGTAAATTGCTTACTGCTATAACTATAAATGATAATAAAAGGACTTTTCTCATGAAATAAAGTGATTTTGACGATTTAAAATTTAAATCTTTTTCTTATGTTGATTCTGTTTGAGTATAAACGCATCAAAAATAGATGAAAAAGCCTAAATAGCAAGTCTATAAATCACGCACTTATTAACAAATTGTCAATATGAGTCAAGAAAGTTATCAACATGATATTAGAAAAAAATGTTGATAACTTATTTTTGATACTGCAAAAATCACTTAATTTCAACCTTCTTTGTTGGGTCTAAAGTTTTATTTCTGATATCTACTTCTTCAATTAATTTAATAGCCAAATTGTTGAAAGCATTTCCCGTTATGCTTTCCTGATTTACTACAATGGGTTTTCCTGCATCACCGCCTTCTCTAATACTTTGTACAATAGGTATCTGCCCTAAAAGAGGTATGTTTAATTCTTGTGCCAACCTTTTCCCTCCTTCTTTTCCGAAGATATAGTATTTGTTTTCAGGCAGTTCGGCAGGAGTAAACCAAGCCATGTTTTCTATCAGACCCAGCACCGGAACGTTGACATGTTCGCCGGTGAACATACTTACTCCTTTTCGTGCATCAGCTAAAGCTACATCTTGAGGGGTAGTAACTACAACAGCACCTGTAATACCCATCGTTTGCACCAAAGTCAGATGTATGTCGCCTGTGCCCGGAGGTAAATCCATCACGAAGAAATCCAATTCACCCCAGTTTGCATCTGTTATCAATTGTTTGAGGGCATTACTTGCCATAGCTCCTCGCCATACCAATGCATTGTCAGGGTCTACGAAAAATCCTATCGATAATAGCTTTATGCCGTATTTTTCTATCGGTACAACCAATTGTCGACCGTCAATTTCCTCAACAAAAGGCTGTGCATTCTCCACTCCGAACATCTTCGGGATTGATGGTCCGTGTATATCAGCATCCAACAATCCTACTTTATATCCTAACTGTGCAAGTGCTACAGCCAAATTTGAAGATACTGTTGATTTACCGACACCGCCTTTGCCGGAAAAAACTGCAATAATATTCTTGACATCAGGCAAAATAGGTTTTGCTTTTGGTTTCGGAACTTCCTTTAAAACAGGAGTGATATTACCTTGTATTTCAACATCATTGCCCACATATGTCTGAATAGCCGATTCAGCAGCTTTAATAACCGACTTAACAAATGGGTCGTTTTGCTTCTCAAAAATTATTGAAAAACTAACTTTCTTACCATCAATGCGTATGTCGTCCTGCACCATACCCGACGAAACTATGTCTTTGCCGGTACCGGGGTATCTGACATGATTTAATGCATCTAATATTAATTTTGGATATATTGCCATTTTATTATGATTTAATATTTTGTTTTATATGTACATTATCTTGCTGAATATTGGATTTATTTCTACCAAAACTTTTGTATCCATCCTTTTCAATTTCAATATCTGGCTCAATAAAAACATCCTTATGTTCAAGTAAAAATTTAATATATTTAATACTCAAACCTCGCTCAAGCCATTGTTGTTCGTAAAAAGTTTTTATACCGAGGATAGAATCATCTGTTATCGTTTTATACAAATCATCAGTTGAAATGATTGTATAATAATTATTAGCTTTAATCATTTCCGAAGTGTAGGTAAACATGAAATTACTGTCTGTTTTTAGATGAATAAGTCCATTATCCTTGACAAACATCTGATATAACTTCATGAAGTTTGTAGATGTAAGTCGCTTCGTTGTTTTCTTCATCTGTGGATCGGGAAAAGTCAGCCATATTTCAGAAACCTCATCCTTAGCAAAAAAATGATTTATCATCTCAATATTTGTACGTATAAATGCAACATTCTTCATATCTTTTATGTAAGAATCCTTTGCCCCCTTCCATATTCTTGCTCCCTTAATATCAACACCGATGAAGTTCTTGTCAGGAAATATTTCAGCAAGACCAACAGTATATTCTCCTTTTCCACATCCTAATTCCAACACAATGGGATTATTGTTATTAAAAACTATTTCATTCCATTTACCCTTATTTTTAAAAGATTTTCCGGATAATAATTCATTAGATGAAACTTGAAAAACATGTGGAAATGTTTCTAATTCTGCAAATTTAGCAAGCTTATTCTTTCCCATTCTGATAGTTGACTTTTAATCCTATTGCCTGTATTCCACAAAGATACTCCTCGCGCATGCCATGTCTTATTTTTATTTCTTGTATACCTGATGTTGCGAACTTATAATCCTTTTTCCAAATTATCGGTAAATCATAGATAGAAGCAGAGCCTGAACCTAACCACTTACCTGCATTATCAGCTAATACACAGGCTATTGTATCCAAAACTGAACTGTTATCAGGCGATATATGCTCAGTAAACAGCCATAAGTTTTGATATGGATAGTTGGCAGTATGTCGCACATTTATTACCAAATCATACGGCGATGAGTCTTTAATATCGACAAGAAACACACAAATGCTATCCATCGACCAACCAATAGGATCAATTATTTTGTACTGAGTGTAATTAGTGTTTTGACTACAGGACAAGAATAGCACAAAAGGTAAAACAAGTATGTAAAACTGCTTGATAGCCTTTATTTTAGATAAAATATGTTTACGACTGAGGTAATCCGTCATTTCTTCTGTTATTATTTTTATTTCTTCTTTTATTTGCTTGTTTTTTCTTCTTTTGAGAATCGAAACGAGTCAAGCTGTCTTCTCCTACCACATTATTATAATCAACTTTCTTTTCTTCAGACTCTTTTTCTTCATCTAAAGTTTCGGGTCTTATGCCTTTTTTGTTTAATGCAATAACTTCTTTAGCCCTATCTGCTGATATAGTTACAATATTTGCAGCGAAATTTTTATCTGTTGAGTATGAAATTAATGCTTTGAATGTATCTGTTTTAAAATGATAATATGTGTTTATCTCTGTCTCAAGTTGAATTTCTTTTGAAGGAAAATCTTTCAAAGCATCGACATAAGTATCAAGTTCATAATTCATACAGCATTTTAGTTTGCCGCACTGTCCCGCTAATTTTTGAGGATTCATGGAGATGTCCTGATAACGAGCTGCGGATGTAGAAACAGAATTGAAATTAGTCATCCAACCTGAACAACATAATTCTCTGCCACACGGACCAATTCCGCCAATCCTACCGGCTTCCTGTCGCGCACCTATCTGCTTCATTTCTATACGCACATGAAAAGTATCTGCCAGAACCTTAATCAACTGCCGGAAATCAACTCTTTCGTCAGCTATATAATAGAAGATTGCTTTGTTTCCATCACCCTGATACTCAACATCTCCAATTTTCATGTTAAGTTTCAAACCCTCAGTAATCTGGCGAGCCTTTATCATGGTACTTTGCTCTTTTGCTTTAGCTTCGTTATATTTTTCTATATCGTTTTCCTTAGCTTTTCTGTATATTTTCTTTATTTCGTATTTCTCAGGATTAATGTTTTGTTTGTTCATCTGCAATAAAACCAAACGTCCTGTGAGGGTAACTTCTCCTATATCATGTCCGGGTGAGGCTTCTACAGCCACTACATCACCCTTTTCCAATGGAATTTTGGTGTTGTTAACAAAAAATCCCTTACGAGTATTTTTGAATTGAATCTCCACATAATCAGTATCTCGCTGTGATTCAGGTAAATCACTTAACCAATCGAATGTGCTTAATTTATGATGTGAGTTTCGATTGCAACCCTTTTGATGCATAACGCAGGTACTGCAATCTTTGAATGTATGTTCCATATAATTATTATCTTTTTAAAAGTACGATGATCTTTAAGACTAAGTCGAAAAAAACCATCTTCGCATTAACATTTTGTTCTATATGTCTCTCAGCCAATGAAAGTTCTGCCATCAAATCCTCAACATTTCTCTCATTTATAAATGGTGAAAAGTTAGTAGCAAAATTATTTTCATCCTGACTTAAGTATATTAATTCTTGATTTTGAAGGTTATATATATAATTTTCTCTTATCATGTGCTGTGCATATGAAAGAAACATCTTTTGTCGCTCTCTTCCAACATTAGAAGCAGCCATGTCGTCCGACCATCTCCTAAGTGTTTTCAGAGCATTATAATCTTTTCTGTTGCCAACTTGCCAAGCTTGCCGCATAACTTGCACAAATCTTTCGAAATTCTGTTTTTGTTCGCTGCCTTCGTTTAATAAATTCATTGCCTTGAGATAGCTTCCATTGGCAATTCGAGCTATATTTAAAGCATCGACTTCTGTTATTTCATAATTCTGATTAGATAAAATTGCTGTAACAATCTCATCAGTATTGAGGTTTGGCATGTTAAAATGTTGAGCACGAGATAGTATAGTTGTGATTATTTCGTCAGGCTTGTTTGAGACTAATAAAAACAATGTCTTTTCAGGTGGCTCTTCTAAAATCTTTAGTAATTTGTTAGCACAAGTTTCATTCATCCTTTCAGGAAGCCATATAATCATTGTCTTATACTCAGATTCGTAGGTTTTTAAGCTGAGTTTTCTTATGATTTCCTGACTTTCATTTGCGTATATCATCCCTTGTTTAGCATCTCCTGAGATTTTCAGGAACCATTGTTCGACACTAAAATATGGATTTTCGATAAATATCTCTCTGAAATCAGAAATAAAATCATCGCAAACAGATGTTGCTTGTCCTTTCGGCTTGATAATAGGAAAAACAAAATGCAAGTCGGGATGCGATAATTTAGCGAATTTGACACAAGACGGACATTTACCACAAGAATCATTTTCACCTCTGTTTTCACAACAAACATACTGTGCATAAGCAATTGCAAGTGCTAACTCACCAACTCCCTCAGTACTTTTAAACAAGTAAGCATGAGGTATCCTCTGTTCTTTAACAGTACCGATTAACCTGCTTTTGGCTTCTTCTTGTCCGATTATCTGAGAAAATAGCATATGTTTTAAGATGATATTTTTTATAACTGGCAAATTTAGAGATAATTTTTGATAGTGGAAAATCATATATAAGCTATTTTACAACATAAAATATGATATTTAAATAATTATTTTAGTTATCTTTGTGCGCAAAAACTGACCAGGAACTTATGATTAATCTACAGCCACAGATTCTTTGGAGTTATTTTTATAAAATTACCCAAATTCCACGTCCCTCTAAAAAAGAAGGGAAGATAACCGAATTTTTAGTTGGATTTGCCGATAATCATCAGCTTGATTATACTGTTGATAAGACAGGTAATCTGTTGATTAGAAAGTCGGGCACTAAAGGTATGGAAGACCATCCGACAGTTATTTTGCAAGCACATATGGATATGGTTTGTGAAAAAAACGCAGATGTAGTACATAATTTTGATACCGATCCTATTCAGTCGTATATCGATGGCGATTGGGTTAAGGCTAAAGGAACAACTTTAGGCGCAGATAACGGTATAGGCGTAGCAATGATGCTTGCCGTTCTCGAATCAAATGATATTCCGCATCCTCCTTTGGAATGTTTGTTTACCGTAGACGAAGAAACCGGTTTAGGCGGAGCTTATGGATTGGATTCTAATATGTTGACAGGAGCGTATCTGATTAATTTAGATTCGGAAGATGATGGAGAGATTTTCATAGGTTGCGCAGGAGGCATAGGAACAAAGGCATTTTATTCTTATAAAGAAGACAAGTGTCCAGCAGGTTATTTGCGATTTAATATATCAGTTTCAGGTTTCAGCGGCGGACATTCAGGCGGTGATATTCATCTTGGAAAAGCTAATGCAATAAAGGTTTTAAATAGATATTTATGGCAAGTAAATCAAGAGGTTGATATGCGATTAATATCAATTTCAGGTGGAAATTTACATAATGCCATCCCACGTGAAGCATCAGCTTCTTTTGCAATTCCACAACAAGAAAAAGAAAAGATAAGAGTAATGCTGAATGTCTTTATATCATCAATTGAAGATGAATATTCAGATATAGAGCCAAACTTCAGGATAAAACTTGAATCGGATTCTTCTGAGGCAAGTACTATCAGCAAGGAAGATACGGTTAAGATATTAAATATGTTATATGCTCTGCCTCATGGTGTTATAGGTATGAGTCGTGATATGCCCGATTTAGTCGAGACTTCTACAAATCTTGCATCAATAAAAATGTTACCAAATAATCAGATTGAAATAAATACCAGTCAGCGCAGTTCTGCAGAATCGTTGAAGGTAGATATTGCAGCACAAATTAAATCTGTTTTTAAATTAGCCGGTACTGAAGTAAAACAAACTGACGGATATCCGGGATGGAAGCCTAATTTAAAATCGGAATTACTTAAAAAGGCTGATATTGCTTATAAAAATTTATTTGGCATCGAGCCTAATAAAAAAGCAATACATGCAGGCTTGGAATGTGGCTTGTTTTTAAGTAAATATCCCCATTTAGACATGATTTCGATAGGACCTCAAATGCATGGAGTTCATTCACCCGACGAAAGACTTAGTATAAAATCAACACAAAAGTCATGGGAATGGCTTAAAGAGATACTTAAAAATTGTTAATAATAGCTTTAAATCTAAGGTGAAATTGAATAAAAAAAGAAAAATTATTAATGATCCGGTCTTTGGATTTATTAATATTCCTGATGGATTAATATATGATATTATCCAACATCCTTATTTTCAGCGATTAAACAGAATTAAGCAATTAGGACTATCTTCTTATGTATATCCCGGTGCTCAACATACACGTTTGCAACATTCATTAGGTGCTATGCATCTGATGGGGGAAGCCATCAGTCAGTTAAAAATAACCGGACATGAAATCAGTTCTGAAGAGGAAGATGCATCAAAGGCTTGTATACTGCTTCATGATATTGGTCATGGACCATTTTCTCATGCTTTAGAGCACAGTTTAGTACCCGGAGTCAGTCATGAAGAAATTTCATTATTGATGATGGAAAAAATGAATCGAGAATTCGGAGGAAGACTTGATATGGCAATTGAAATTTTTAAAAATAAATATCCAAAAAGATTTTTACATCAATTGGTGTCCGGTCAGCTGGACATGGATAGATTAGATTATTTAAGTCGAGATAGCTTTTTTTGTGGTGTAAGCGAAGGTATAATCGGAGCATCGAGAATTATCAAGATGCTTAATTTGCACGACGGGCAATTAGTTGTTGAAGCCAAAGGTATTTATTCTATAGAGAAATTTTTAGTTGCACGCCGACTGATGTATTGGCAGGTATATTTACATAAAACTTCTGTTGCAACAGAGAAAATGCTTGTGAATATATTGAAAAGAGCTAAAGAGTTAGCTTTAAGTGGTGTTGAACTGTTTGCTTCGCCATCTTTACATTTCTTTCTATATAATGAGATTAATGCAGAACATTTTGCGGTAGGAGAGGAAGCCTTCAATCAATTTGTAATGTTGGATGATTCCGATTTCTTTTCTGCGATAAAAGTATGGTCGCAACATCCTGATTTTGTGTTGTCATTACTTTGTAATTCATTTATCAACAGAAAGTTATTTAAGGTAGAAGTAAGAACGGACGCTCCTAATATAGAAATTCAGACAGAAGCAATTAGGAAATATATGCAGTATTTTAATATTAGCGAAAGTGAAGCTAAGTATTTTCTTGGAGATGAAGTTGTTAGTACAGATACATATTCGCCCGAAGACGATAATATAAATATACTGATGAAAGATGGAACGATAAAAGACATAGTTGATGCTTCGGATTTGTTGAATATTCAGGTGATGACGAAGAAAGTTACGAAACATTATTTTTGTTATTTAAAGATAGATAATTAAACAAAGGAGTTAAAAACTCTTATTATATCAAAATAGTTTATTAATTTTGTGCCCAAATTTTTTGTATGACATTTACAGCCGGACAAATAGCCGATTTTTTACGAGGTAAGGTAGAAGGAGACCCCAATATTAGTGTAAATAACTTTTCTAAGATTGAGGATGGAAAGCCGGGTACGCTTACATTTTTGGCTAATCCGAAATACACTCATTATATATATGATTGTAAGGCTGATGTTATATTGGTTAATAAGGATTTTGTGCCTGAGAAGCCGATAAAAGCAACTTTGATAAGAGTGGACAATGCATATGAGGCTTTAGCAGTGCTGATGAATATGGTAGAAAAGCAAAAGCCAAGACAATCGGGAGTTTCATCTCTAGCGTCAGTTGCAGAATCTGCTATAATTGGCAATAATGTTTATATAGCGCCGTTTGTATGTATATTTTCAGGAGTGAAAATTGGAGATAATGTTTCTATACACGGACATGTTAATATCGCTGAAAACTGTACGATTGCCGACAATGTAATTATATATCCGGGTGTTAGTATTTATAAGGATACTGTAATAGGTAAGAATTGTATTATACACTCCAATGTAGTTATTGGTTCTGATGGTTTTGGCTTTGCTCCGACTGAGGATGGGACTTATCAGAAAATACCGCAGACAGGTAATGTGATTATTGAAGATAATGTTGAAATAGGTGCAAATACAACAATCGATAGAGCAACATTAGGAAGCACAATTATAAGAAAAGGTGTAAAAATCGATAATTTAGTTCAGATTGCTCATAATGTTGAGGTGGGAGAAGATTCGGTAATTGCATCGCAAACGGGAATTGCAGGTTCATCGAAAATAGGGAAGAAAGTTATGTTTGGCGGACAAGTTGGTATTTCCGGACATGTTCATATTGCAGACGGAACAATTCTCGGAGCTAAAGCAGGCGTACCAAGTTCGATTAAGGCAACAGGACAAATTTATTCCGGTTATCCTGCCGTGCCGATTAATATATTTAGAAGATCATATGTAGTAAATAAAAATTTACCGGAATTACATAAGACAATAATAGAATTAACAAATAAGGTTAAGGAATTAGAAAAGAAAATTATTGGATGAAGCAAAAGACATTAAAAGACTCTTTCGTAATTGAAGGAATTGCATTACATACAGGCTTACACATTAGATTAAAAGCTAATCCTGCTCCTGCTGATCATGGTATTGTAATTTGCCGTACCGATTTGGAAGGGCAACCGACTATAAAAGCATTGGCTGATAATGTTAAAGATACAGTACGTGGAACAGTACTGAGGAATGAGCATTTTCAAGTTAGCACTATAGAACATGCTATGGCAGCTTTCTATGCAGCCGGAGTCGACAATTGTTTGTTTGAAGTTGACGGACCTGAATTTCCTATTTTAGATGGAAGTGCAAAATTATTCAGAGATAAGATTCAAGAAGTTGGTGTGGAAGTTCAAGATGCTACAAAAGAATATCTAACTATAGCAGAAGAAATCGAGTTTGAAATTGAATCAGGATCACGGATAAAAGCATATCCTTCAGATAAGTTTGAGTTAGAAGTGTTAATTGGGTTCGATTCGGTTGTGTTAAGGGAACAAACTGCTCATCTTGAAGATATTAATGATTTTAATAAATTAGCAGCAACTGCAAGAACTTTCTGCTTTGTTCATGAAATAGAGCCTTTGCTTGCAATGAATCTAATTAAAGGTGGCGATTTAAAGAATGCGATTGTTATATACGACAGGAAGATGTCTCAAGAAGCAATCAATCGACTTACCGATAAACTACATAAACATGAAAGAGTTGATGCCGAAAGATTAGGTTATCTGAATGGCGGCATTAAATTCGAAAATGAACCGGCAATGCATAAATTATTAGATTTGGTTGGTGATTTGGCACTTGTTGGAAAGCCAATCAAAGGCAAAATAGTTGCAAAATATCCCGGTCACAAAGTTAATACAGAATTCGCAAAACTACTTAGAAAGACTTACGTATCCTAAAATGACAATACATCCATTATCACAGATTCATCCGGAAGCTAAAATAGCTCCAAATGTTGAAATTGGTCCCTTTGTTTTTATCGATAAAAATGTTGAAATTGGTTCAGGTACAACCATAACAGCTAATGTTACAATTCTTGAAGGCTCACGTATAGGTGAGAATTCGAAGATTTTTCCCGGAGCTGTAATTGGTGCTATTCCTCAGGATTTGAAGTTCAAAGGAGAAGATACACTTGCAATTATTGGTAATAACACAACAATTCGTGAATGTGTTACAGTAAACAGAGGAACTGTTGCTAAAGGTAAGACCGTTGTCGGTAATAATTGTCTCCTAATGGCTTATTCTCATGTTGCACATGATTGTATTATTGGCGATAGTGTAATTATTGCTAACGCAACCCAACTTGCAGGTGAGGTAGAAATAGATGATTTTGCCATACTTGGCGGTGGAACTTTAGTACACCAGTTTTGTAGAATTGGTGCTCATGTTATGATACAGGGCGGATCTAAAGTGTCTAAAGATATTCCCCCATATTGTACTGCAGCACGCGAACCAATATCTTTTGTAGGGGTGAATTCAATCGGTTTGAAAAGAAGAGGATACACAAACGAACAGATAAATATGATTCAGGATATTTACAGAATTGTGTTCCAGTCTAAACTTAACACCAGCAACGCAATTGCAAAAGTGATTGAAACAATTTCTGAGTCTGCAGAAAGAGACTTAATTATAGAGTTTATTCAAGCATCAGAAAGAGGTATTATCAAAGGATTTATTTAAGAGATTATAAGATAGCAGAATATGGATATAAACAATGTGGAAGCACCCAAAAAGAGTTTGAATTTTATTGAGGCAATGGTAGTGCAGGATTTGCGTGACGGCAGAAATGACGGTCGTATTCAAACGCGTTTTCCACCAGAACCTAACGGTTACTTACACATTGGTCACGCTAAGGCTATATGTTTGGATTTTGGTATTGCTGAAAACTATAATGGTATTTGTAACCTTCGTTTTGATGATACTAATCCTGTAAAAGAAGATGTTGAGTATGTTGACTCAATCATGGAGGACATACAATGGTTAGGTTATAAATGGGCGAATGTATATTATGCGTCAGATTATTTTCATCAATTATGGGATTTAGCAGAAAAGTTGATTTTAGATGGAAAAGCTTATATTGACGAACAATCTGCTGAAACTATAGCCAAACAAAAAGGTACGCCTACGACTCCGGGCACTCACAGTCCATATCGCGATCGTCCCGTTACAGAAAATCTAGAATTATTCAGAAAAATGAATACCGGTGAAATCCCGGAAGGTAAAATGGTACTACGTGCAAAAATTGATATGTCGTCATCGAATATGCACATGCGCGACCCTATAATGTACCGTATCATTACCGATCATCCTCATCACAAAACCGGCTGGAAGTGGAAAGCTTATCCGATGTATGATTATGCACACGGTCAATCGGATTACTTTGAAGGTGTTACTCACTCATTGTGTACTTTAGAGTTTGAAGTGCACCGACCATTATACGACTGGTTTATCGATCAGTTTCAAGACACAGATTACAGACCACGACAAACAGAGTTCAATCGTTTGAATATTACATATACTGTGATGAGCAAACGCAAAATGCTTCAGTTGGTTCAGGAAGGTTTGGTAACCGGTTGGGACGACCCGCGAATGCCTACACTTTGTGGATTGCGCCGTAGAGGTTATACGCCGGAAGCCATTCATAATTTCATAGATAAGATTGGTTATACCAAATATGATGGTATTAATGATGTTGGACTTCTCGAACATTCGGCAAGAGAAACATTAAATAAAACCGCAACACGAGTAAATGCTGTGTTGAATCCGGTTAAACTTATAGTAACCAATTATCCTGAAAATCAGTCGGAAGTACTTCTTACTGAGAATAATCCTGAAGATCCATCAGCAGGGTCAAGAGAGATTGTTTTTTCACGCGAACTGTATATCGAACGCGAAGATTTCATGGAAGAAGCACCTAAGAAATTCTTCAGAATGACTCCCGGTCAGGAAGTCAGATTGAAAAGTGCATACATTGTGAAATGTACGGGATGTAAAAAAGATGCAGAAGGCAATATAGAAGAGATTTACTGCGAATATGACCCACAAACAAAAAGCGGAATGCCCGACTCAGGGCGAAAAGTAAAGGGGACTTTGCATTGGCTGTCGACTCAAAACGCAATGCAGGCTGAAGTTCGCTTATACGACAGATTGTTCAGTGTAGAAAACCCATCGACCGATGATAGAGATTTTCGCGAGCTGATAAATCCTAATTCGCTAAAAGTAATTAATAACGTGTATGTTGAACCATGGTTGATTAATGAAAAACCATTGTCAAACTTTCAATTTCAACGTACCGGTTATTTCAATATCGATCCCGACACAACAAAAAATAAACTTATTTTTAATAGAACTGTCTCGCTGAAAGATAGCTGGGCAAAGGGCAAGGGTTCAGAATAGAAGGGTTTTCAGTTATAAAATTTACTTTTAATAATGAAAAAACATATAATATTATTTTGCTTTCTAATTTCATTATTGAATGTGAATGCTGAGAATGACAATTCTGCAAAGGTTGTTGTGAGGTAAAAGGGAGGATAACAGACTTTTATCTATTTTTTATCCCCTATTTTGGTAGTCAAACATTTTTCATGTAATTTTGTAGCCGAACAATATTTTCATAAAATATTTTATGAGTCAACTAAGTAATGTGCTGGGGCAATACGATGCACCGCAAAAGGCAAAGGAAGTCGGGTTGTATCCATACTTCCGACCTATTGAATCAGATCAGGATACTGTTGTAACAATTCATGGAAAGCCTGTTTTAATGTTTGGTTCAAATAGTTATCTCGGATTAACCAATCATCCACGTTTAAAAGAAGCTGCGATTAAAGCTGTTGAAAAATACGGAACAGGCTGTGCAGGTTCACGCTTCCTGAATGGCACTTTAGATATTCATATAGAGTTGGAAGAACGATTGGCTAAGTTAGTCCACAAGGAATCAGCGCTTGTATACGCAACAGGTTTTTCTGTAAATGCGGGTGTTGTGCCATGTATAACAGGTCGCGAAGATTATCTGATATTCGATGAGTTCGATCATGCCTCGATAATTGAAGGCAAACGACTGTCTTTCTCTAAGCAATTGAAATATCGACATAATGATATGGATGCTTTAGAAAAACTTCTTCAGAAATGTGAGTATGAGAAGACTAAAGTTATTGTAGTAGACGGTGTTTTCAGCATGGAGGGCGATGTGGTAAAATTACCGCAAATTGTTGAACTGTCGAAGAAATACAATGCTTCAATAATGGTTGATGAAGCACATTCTTTAGGGGTATTTGGAAAAACAGGTGCGGGCGTTTGTGAGCATTTTGGTGTTTCTGATGATGTTGATTTAATTATGGGAACTTTCAGTAAATCGCTGGGTACAATAGGTGGCTTTATCGCTGCTGATGAGAGTATTATAAATTATTTGAAGCATAATTCCAGAACTTTAATATTCAGTGCATCGATCACTCCGGCTTCAACAGCATGTGTAATTGAAGCTCTCAATGTTATGGAAGATGAGAAGTGGCGTTATGATGCCCTTTGGGCAAATACACATCGAGCCAAAGCAGGTTTTGAGAATGCAGGTTTTGAAATAGGAACTACCGAGACACCAATTATTCCTCTGTATGTTAGAGATAATACGAAGACCTTTATGCTAACAAAAATACTGATGGATGATGGTGTGTTTGTTAACCCTGTGGTATCTCCGGCAGTACGTTCAGAAGACTCATTGATAAGATATTCTTTGATGGCTACGCATACTTTCGATCAGATAGATGAATCTGTCGAAAAGATATCAAAAGCTGCAAGAAATTTAGGAATTATAGAGTAAAAGATAAAATAACCAATTCTATTTACCATCTACTTATTTACGATTTGCTTATTTACGATTTGCGGTTTTAATATAGACTTATTTAAGCCATTAAAACAACAAAAACAGATAAACGGAAAATTGCAAATAAGCAGGTGGTAAATTATTTATTAAAAGATGATTACAGTTTCAGATTTAGCAATTCAGTTTGGTAAGAGAGTTTTGTTTTCTGATGTAAATTTAAAGTTTACGTCAGGCAACTGTTATGGTGTGATAGGTGCGAATGGTGCCGGAAAATCTACCTTGATAAGAATTTTAAGTGGCGATTTAGATGCTACTCGCGGTACAATACATTTTGGTCCCGGTGAAAGATTATCAGTATTAAAGCAGGACCACTTCGAGTTCGACGATTTCACTGTTATCGATACGGTGATGATGGGGCATGATGTGCTGTGGAAAGTAAAAGAAGAGAAGGATGCAATCTATCTGAAAGAAGATTTTTCAGATGCTGATGGTATAAGAGCTTCTGAATTAGAAGAGAAGTTTGCTGAATTAGATGGATGGAATGCCGAAAGTGATGCGGCTGCTTTGTTAAGCGGACTTGGTATCAAGGAGGAATATCACTACCAACTGATGAAAGAATTAAGTGGTAAAGAGAAAGTTAGAGTGTTGCTTGCCAGAGCCTTATTCGGTAAACCGGATAATCTTTTGTTAGATGAGCCTACGAACGACTTAGACGTAGAAACTGTTATGTGGTTGGAAAATTATCTTGCAAATTATGAAAATACTGTTTTAGTAGTGTCGCACGACCGCCATTTCCTCGATGCTGTAAGTACACATACAGTGGATATCGACTACGGAAAAATACAGATGTTTGCAGGTAACTATTCTTTTTGGTATGAATCAAGTCAGCTCGCCCTGAAACAGCAGCAAACGCAGAATAAGAAAGCAGAGGAGAAGCGAAAAGAATTAGAAGAATTTATCAGAAGGTTTAGTGCCAATGTAGCAAAATCTCGTCAGGCTACAAGTAGACGGAAAATGCTTGAGAAGTTGAATGTAGATGAAATTCAGCCTTCTACACGTAAATATCCTGCAATAATATTTACACCCGAAAGAGAACCGGGCAATATGGTCTTGGAGACAAAAGGATTAGGGAAAGTCGCTGATGACGGAACAGTGTTGTTCAGAGATGTAAACTTTAATGTCGAGAAAGACGATAAGATTGTTTTTGTATCAAAAGATCCAAGAGCTATGACCGCCTTCTTTGAGATAATAAATGGTCATGACAAAAAGCACGAAGGTTCATATAATTGGGGTGTAACAATCACTCATGCGTATCTTCCTTTGGATAACACAGAGTTTTTCGATACAAGTATAAATTTAGTGGATTGGTTAGGGCAATATTCTTCAGACACTACAGAGTCCTTTATTCGTGGCTATTTGGGCAAAATGCTTTTCTCTGGAGATGAGATTTATAAAAAGGCGAGTGTCTTATCTGGAGGTGAAAAGATGCGTTGTATGATTGCTCGTATGATGCTCAAAAATGCTAATGTCATGGTGTTGGATTCACCTGCAAATCACTTAGACTTAGAGTCAATTCAGGCATTTAACAATACGCTTGTTGCATTCAAAGGAAATATCTTGATGGCATCGCACGACCGTGAATTTATTCAGACGGTATGTAATAGAATCATCGAATTAACACCCAATGGCATAATCGACAAACAAATGGATTTTGATGATTATGTAACATCTGATGATATTAAAGCTATTAGGGAGAGGATGTATTGATGTCGAAAACCACCTGTTAATATACCATCTCCATTATTCAATCGGTAAGCTCTGTGTATGTTCTTGGAGAAATACTTTTATCTATGAAAAAATCAAAATTTTCATCAACCTATCATATAATAAATAAATTATGCTATATTTGCATATTATATGAATGGTTGTAGCTATGGCAAAGAACACAATGGGGACGAAATTACCCCGAAAATTAGAACAAAAAATGGTTGTAGTAGGTGAGCAAATTAAGTTAGCCCGCCTGCGTCGTAATCTGAGTATTGCACAAATAGCAGAGCGTGCAACCTGCTCACAACTCACCGTTTCACGTATAGAAAAAGGCTTACCTACAGTTGCTATAGGAATATATCTTCGAGTGCTTTACGCACTTCAATTAGATGATGATATTCTCTGTCTTGCCAAAGAAGACGCATTAGGCAGGGCATTGCAAGATTTGAGTTTAACAAACCGCGAACGAGCATCTAAAAAGGAATAAATAATGAAAAAGCTATTCGTATATGCTGATTTTGATTGGCTGAATAATCCTGAATTTGTAGGGGAATTGAGCTACGAATCGCTTCGTGGTTCTGATAGCTATGGATTTAAGTTTGATGATGAATGGTTGAGAAAATATGGCAATCTCTTTATCAGCGCAGATTTGAATAACTATAAAGGTTTGCAATACACGCAACCTGATAAAGATATTTTTGGTTGTTTTTCAGATTCATTACCTGATCGTTGGGGTCGAACTTTGATAAATCGTAGAGAGCAAATCCTTGCCTCTGAAGAAAATCGTCCAATACGGCGTCTGTCATCCTTTGATTATTTAGTGGGTATAAATGATTTGTCACGTATGGGAGGTTTTCGTTTTAAAGAAAATCCCGATGGGGATTTTATCAATTCTGATAATATATTACCTATTCCCCCACTAACCAATATCCGAGAACTGATTTATGCAAGTAAGGAAATAGAGAAAAGTGAAGAGGAAAATAAACTACCTGATAAAAAATGGCTTGCGCAATTGATACAGCCCGGATCTTCTTTGGGAGGAGCAAGACCAAAAGCTAGTGTAGTAGGCACTGACAAAGCACTTTATATTGCTAAGTTTCCATCCCGCAAGGATGATTACAATGTAGGACTTTGGGAGCATTTTTGTCACCTTTTGGCTCAAAAAGCAGGTATAGATTCAGCAACGACACAAGTAATTTCAACAAATGACACATATCACACATTATTATCTCGCCGTTTTGATAGAACAGAGACCAATAAACGCATACATTTCGCCTCTGCAATGACTTTGCTTGGACTTTCGGATGGCGATAATGCAAGTTCAGGATACGGATATTTAGATATAGTGGACTTTATACTCCAAAATTGTACAGATGTAAATAACAACCTCCAAGAGCTTTATCGCAGAGTTGCTTTCAATATTTGTATAGGCAACTCTGACGATCACTTCCGTAATCACGGGTTTCTTCTCACTCCTAAAGGATGGACTTTATCGCCTGCTTACGATATGAATCCGACCTTGAATGAATATCAAAGTTTGCTGATTTCAAAATCCTCAAATAAAGCTGATTTAGAGATTTTATTAAACTCCTGCGAAGATTATATGCTTTCCCACGACACAGCCCTAAAGATTATTCAAGAAGTAACATCAGCCATAAAAGACTGGCAAATTTTAGCCACAAAATTAGGTATCCCTAAGAGTGAAATGGAGTTGTTTGGTGGTGTTTTTAATAGTAGAATTAATTTGGAATTTTCTAACTTTTTTACAGATAACGATAGAAATTGAATGAAAATGAAGTATTATGTAGCGGAAGTTACTCTGTTTTTACTTTGATAATTCCGTAATAATTTAGGTTATCTCATCATAGTAGGTTTTTAATTTTCTAATTATATTGATGTTATTATCATTCACCCCATAACAAAGTTTTTAAACCCCCAAACAACCTTTAAACATAAGGCTCTCAAAATCCGCTTTTTTGTGACATTTAGTAAGAAATACATATGAATAGCTAATTATTTCACGAAAAGTTTGGTATTAATGATTTAATTAGTAACTTGCACCGAAATTTTAAAAAACACAATAAGTGAGTCAAACTTGGCTCTCTTTTGTTTTTTTACAAAATCCAAAAATGTACTAATTTTCACGTACTGCCCCGCATGGAGCAATATATGTATACGATATATTCATATATTACCCTCTGCGGGGTATGGAGCGTTTTACAGATAATTATTTTGAAAATCAAGTGTCGGAGAAATCCGACATTATAGCATATTAGAATATAATTTTTATTTATTAATTTAATTCAACTATTTCCTATGGATCAAGAAAAATTGATGCAGCAATTAGAAGCAAGACATCCTGGAGAACATGAGTATTTGCAAGCTGTACACGAAGTGTTAATGACAATCGAGGATGTTTATAATCAACATCCGGAATTTGCAAAAAACAAAATTATCGAACGAATGGTGGAGCCGGATCGTATCTTCACATTTAAAGTATGTTGGGTCGATGATAAAGGTGAAGTTAATGTTAACACAGGGTACAGAATACAGTACAACAATGCGATAGGACCATACAAAGGTGGAATTCGTTTTCATCCGTCTGTAAATCTATCAATCCTCAAATTCTTAGGTTTTGAACAAACATTCAAAAATGCACTGACTACTTTACCGATGGGAGGTGGTAAAGGGGGTTCAGACTTTAATCCTCGTGGTAAATCGGATGGTGAGGTTATGCGTTTTTGTCAAGCTTTTATCATGGAACTTTGGCGACATATTGGAGTTAATACCGATGTGCCTGCAGGTGATATTGGTGTCGGTGCTCGTGAAGTGGGATATATGTATGGAATGTATCGTAAATTAGCTCGTGTTAACACAGGTGTGTTTACCGGTAAAGGTTTGGAGTACGGTGGTTCACTTATACGACCGGAAGCTACCGGCTTTGGTGCAATGTATTTTGTGAAACAAATGTTGGAAACCGCCGGAGATTCTATCAAAGGAAAAACAATAGCTTTATCGGGTTTTGGAAATGTAGCATGGGGTGCTGCTCTGAAAGCTACTGAAATGGGAGCTAAAGTTGTAACTATTTCCGGACCTGACGGGTATATATACGATGAAGATGGTATTAAAGGAGAGAAAATTGAATATATGCTTGAGCTTCGTGCAACGTGCAATGATGTAGTTGAGCCTTATGCTGAAAAATTTGGTGCTAAGTTTATCGCCGGTCGTAAGCCTTGGGAGGTGAAAGTTGATATAGCCTTACCTTGTGCTACTCAAAATGAATTGGATGTAAACGATGCTAAGTTAATCGTTGCTAATGGGACAAAATATGTTGCAGAAGTATCTAATATGGGCTGTACCACAGAAGCAACAGATCTGTTTGTGGATAATGGAGTTATTTACGGACCTGGTAAAGCTGTAAATGCAGGTGGAGTTGCTACATCCGGATTGGAGATGACACAAAATGCAATGCATATGTCATGGACTGCCGCTGAAGTTGAAGCTAAACTCAAACAAATAATGAGTGATATTCATGCTCAATGCGTTAAGTTCGGTACTCAACCTGATGGATATATTAATTATATTAAAGGTGCGAATATAGCAGGCTTTATGAAAGTTGCCCAAGCAATGTTAGTACAAGGGGTTGTATGATATTTCCCATACAGTCGTAAACGACTAAATGAAAGAGCCACGTTCAGATTTTGAATGTGGCTCTTTTCTATATGAAAGTGTATTTGCTTTTTAGAAAGATTGACGAGCAGATGCTTGATAGTTAATTCTCAGCGCATAAGCACGCCTTAGAGCCTGTTTTATATCGGTGATAATTCCCATCTTAGTGTCTTTATCAGCTTTTATTGAAACAGTCATAATGTTCTGGTCCTCTTCTTTCATTGCTGAACGCTCATTAGTGATATAAGTCTCAATTTCATTTACATCGGCAAATTGGTCATTTAACTGTATTCGAGTTGCCGACCCGTACTGAGTCCTATAATCCCTCATCGGTTCTCCAACATAAATATAACGAACTAAAGATTTATTCTCTAATTTTTGCAATTCTGTTGCAGTTGGAGGAGCTATTCTTACCTTATATGTTACTTCTTTCATGGTTGTAACAGCCATAAAAAAGAATAATAACATAAAGATAATATCAGGTAATGATGAAGTACTTAACTGAGGAGTTCCTCTTTTCTCTTCTCTTCTGATTACTGCCATTAGTCGGTTCCTCCATAATTTTTAGGTTCAGCCTCCGATATTTTCTGAGAATAAACCGTTTGAACATCTTTCTGTTGTTTTTCGTCTAAATCGTCGAATTTTTTCCCGAACTTTAAAGACGACAACTCATTACGTAATTCATTATAAGCTGCTACCAACTCATTTTGAACGTCAATATATGCTTGATATTGAGTGTCAACGTCGTTTTGCACTGATATCACATGATCTCTTGTATATTCAACCACTCCAAGAGTAGGGAATTCTTCTGCAAACTTTTCGGGTAAATTCGCGTCGTTAGCTTCGTTTTTCACAAACTCTTTAGCTTTAGCTTTCAAATCATGGATATTCATTTCCTCGCCTTGAACTAACAATTGATTTAAACTGTTAATTTTCACAACGAAGATGTTTCTCTTTTTGATATCGACATCCTGAGGTTTTTGATCCGGAGGCAGAGGTGGCGGAAGACGCCTCATCAACCCGGTACTAACATTCATAGAAGTCGTAACAAGGAAGAAAATTAAAAGCAAAAACGAAATGTCAGCCATCGAGCTGGAATTTATTTCATTTAATTTTCTAGACATTGTTTTATTAAATTTTTGTAAGTTAGAAAATTATTTCAAATTGGTATATATTCTGGCACCAAATATTGTTACCACTAATATAACCATTAATGAATATGTTGTATAAAGGAACATTTCTGTAAGTTTAACCCAAACACCTTCGTTTTGATTACCTTCATATCCAATAATCGAGATTTTCTCAGAACTACCTAAAAGATACGATACCACGAAAATTCCTGCAAATAATATTATTGGTATTAAAGATTTCAGAGCGGAACTCGGATTGCTTATAAACGATTTTATAAATTTATAAAACGCAAATGCAAGAGTTACAACTATTGCCAACACAAATAGGATGTATGTCCAATATAAAATAGTGTCTGTAAGTATAGGGACGTGCATGTCCTCTCCGGCAGCACTTACAATAGACTCACTTCCTTGACTCAAAGATGCAAAAAATGCAATGAGTAAAGCAAATGAAGCTAATATAAGCGTTAAGCCTATTATTTTTATAGCTTTATTCATTGTAACTTATTATTTTGAATGTTTAACAATAATATCTAACAGAGATATTGAAGAGTCTTCCATGTCATTTGTTAATCCTTCAATAAGTGTTAAAATATAGTTGTAGAACACCTGAAGTATCATAGCTACTATCAAACCAAACACTGTTGTTAAAAGAGCAACCTTGATACCACCGGCTACAACTGTTGCTGAAATGTCACCAACTTGCTGTATCTTGTCAAATGCTTGGATCATCCCGATAACTGTTCCAAGGAACCCTAATGATGGAGAAAGTGCGATAAACAATGAGATCCATGTTAAGTTCTTTTCTAACAGACCTAACTGAACACCACCATAAGATGCAACTGTTTTTTCTACAACATCGATACCTTCATGGTAGCGGGAAAGTCCTTGATAGAAAATAGAAGCAACAGGACCGCGAGTATCACGACAAATATTCATTGCAGCTTCTGCACCGCCTTTTTGCCATGCTTCGTCAATGCTTGCCAAAAGCTTTTTAGTGCTTGTTGAAGATAAGCTTAAATAAATAATTCTCTCTATACACAAAGCTAAACCTAAAATCAAACAGAATGCAATTGGAGCCATCCATAATGCATCACCCTCAATGAATTTTTGTTTTAATGCTTTATGCATTCCTTGTTCTTCAACAACAAGTTGAGGAGTAGCATCAACTACTTCAGTAACTGTTGTGTCATTTGTAGCAGGCGCTGATGCCTCATCTTGTGCCTGTAAGCTAATTGTAGTACCCAAAGTGAAAAGTGCCACGATTGAGAAAGTTGCAAATACCTTTTTCATTTTACTTTGTTTTTGAATTTTTGTTTTTTTTTATTTTGAGTTTATTAATCTTTTCTTGTTTTTTATTTTTCTGTTTTTACTGGTGCGGAGAGGAAGAGATTCGAACTCTCGATACGATTCCACACCGTATATACGCTTTCCAGGCGCACCTCTTCAACCACTCGAGCACCTCTCCATTTTAGCGGCGCAAGTTAGCAAAAATTTATGACATACAAATAAAAATATTGAAAATTGTATGTCAATATCTTATTTTTTTATCATCAAACACAGAGTTTTATCTATTTCGGTTGAGGTTGAAGATGTAAAATGCGTTTTTCGTTGTTTGTTCAATCACTGCTTCATATGAAATTTCAAGAACTTCAGCAATTTTTTGAGCTATAATTGTCAGATATGAACTCTCATTTCTTTTTCCTCTATATGGAGCAGGGGTAAGATATGGGGAGTCAGTCTCCAGTACAATTCTTTCTAAACCAATAGATTTAACTACCTCACTTAGTTTTGAATTCTTAAACGTTACAATTCCATTTATACCAAGATAAAAATCACCGTATGTGAAAATTTCTTTTGCTTCATCAATAGAGCCTCCAAAGCTATGAAAAATTCCTTTTAAATTATCATCTTTATAAGGAATTAATGCTTTTAAAGTTTCTTTTAATGAATCTCTAACGTGAATTATAACCGGTATATTGTATTTGATAGCCAATTCTACCTGTTTTTGGAATGCAATTATTTGTTCTTTCACAAAACTCTTATCCCAATATAAATCAATTCCAATCTCGCCTACAGCTATGTATTCCCTTTGCTGTAATTCTGATTCGACAATTTTAAGCTCTTGCTCATATTTTTCATCCACACTTGTTGGGTGTAGTCCGATTGCGGCATAGCAAAATTCCGGATAATCCCTTTCAAGCAAAAGCATAGCTTGTAAAGAAGTGCTGTCGATATTGGGTAGTATGATTTTCTTTACTCCTGCTTTTTGTGCTCTTTCAATCACCAAACCTCTGTCAGTATCGAATTCCTCTGAGTATATATGAGCGTGAGTGTCAATCATGGTTTCATTCCCACTCAATTGTTGCAGGTGGTTTCGAACTGATATCGTATACTACTCTGTTAACGCCTTTTACTTTGTTGATTATGTCGTTAGATACTTTTGCAAGAAATTCGTATGGTAATTGTGCCCAATCTGCTGTCATTGCATCTGTTGAGGTTACTGCCCGCAAAGCAACTGCGTTTTCATATGTTCTTTCATCGCCCATTACGCCTACAGATTGTACTGGTAATAAAATTGCACCGGCTTGCCATACTCTGTTATACAAATTCCACTTTCTTAACTCACTTGTGAAAATATCATCCGCATCTTGTAAAATTCTGACTTTCTCTGGTGTTATGTCGCCTAATATGCGAACTGCCAATCCGGGTCCGGGGAAAGGATGTCGATTTATTAAATGTCTCATCATCCCAAGTTCTGTACCTACTCTCCTGACTTCATCCTTGAAAAGAAGTTTTAATGGTTCGCAAAGTTTTAGGTTCATTTTTTCAGGTAACCCTCCTACATTATGATGGGATTTTATAGTTGTACCTGTTATCGATAGTGACTCGATAATGTCAGGATATATAGTGCCTTGTGCAAGCCATTTTACGTTTTCTATCTTTTTAGCTTCTTTGTCAAATACATCTATAAAAGCTGAACCGATAATTTTTCTTTTTCTTTCAGGATCGGAAACTCCTTCTAACAAACCATAGAAATACTCTCTGGCATTGACTCCGATAACATTCAATCCTAAATGTTCATAGTCTTTTATTACCCTCTCAAACTCATTTTTTCTCAACAAACCGTGATCGACAAATATACATGTGAGATTAGTTCCTATAGCCCTGTTTAATAAAACGGCAGCCACCGATGAATCGACACCGCCTGATAATCCTAATACAACTTTATCGTTGCCAAGCTGATTTTTTAAATCCTTGACCGTAGTGTCAATAAAAGATGCCGGCGACCAATCTCTCTTACATCCGCAGATACTCAAAAAATTCTCTAATAATAATATTCCATCTTCCGTATGGTATACCTCAGGGTGAAATTGAACGCCCCAAGTTTTTTCTCCTTCAATTTTGAATGCGGTATATTCAACATCATCAGTAGATGCGATTTTTTTGAAAGATTGCGGTAGTTGGGTAATGGAGTCTCCATGCGACATCCATATTTGAGAACCTGATGAGATACCTTTTAAAAGCTCATCATCTTCTGCTACGTATGTTAAATTTGCTCTGCCAAATTCTCGTGAACCGGCTGCTTCAACTTTGCCTCCGGAGTCGTGCACTAAAAGTTGTGCTCCATAACATATGCCCAAAACAGGCAATTTCTTTCTGAAAGCGGAAAGTGTGGTGAAAAAAGCTGAAGGATTATAAACAGAATATGGACTGCCTGAAAGGATTACACCTTTGATGTCTTTAGTGTCTTCAGGAAATTTGTTGTAGGGTACAATTTCGCAATATTCGTTTAATTCGCGTATTCTTCTTCCGATTAACTGTGTGGTTTGAGAACCAAAATCGAGAATGATAATTTTGTCGGACATGTGCTAATAATTTTGCCGCAAATTTACGTGATTTTCTTCATTAAAACAATAATAATTTTCAATTATAGAAGATAATGAAGCTAATTATTTGTCTCTTCCATAGATTTACGATTGTTCAATTCCTCTTGCGTTTTTGCTTTCATGCCCGGATTATCTTTAATAATCTGACGTAGATATTCTTCAGGATAGCCGTGTCTTATTATTCCTGATGGTATTTTCCTATCGTTTTGTTTGAATACCCCGTTTTCTTCTCTTTTTACTACCCCATCAAGATATTTTACTAAAAGAAATTCACTTAACTTTTTCCATGCTGCTGTAACGTTGGATGCTTGTGTGTGACTGAAGGTTGTGAGAATATCGCGGGCATTAGTTTCGGGCAAACCTGTTACAGTTTTGTCTATACTCGGTATCATTGTGTGGAAATTTGTTTCCCAATGTTGCTGAACTTTTTTGATATCAGGCATTACAAGTGAATATTTCGGATAGGCAAAATTCGAAACTTGATTAAATATCCAAAAGGCTGATGTTGGTGAGTATTCCAACAAACTACCATTATCTTCACTGAAACATTCGGGGACGTTGTTGATTCCGCAATACATTGGAACATAGACTGATGTTGCTGCATCATCCACACCAAACCATAATAAACCTCCAACATAAGGAGGCAGCCAGTTTCGCATCTGGGCTACGAATGAAAAGCCTGTTTGCTGTGTTGCTATAGGGCGATTATGATAATATTCAACGCTGTCGACTTTAAAACTAAGTGGACTTAAACGTAATTTGCTGTTAAATTCACCGGCAGCCAAGCCTTTAGTCATATCGAATTCTGTACCTTCAAACTGATTTCGCATAAAAGCTTTCATATCTTGTACACTCAGCTTTTTTGCCGGCTTAACCCACAATGGCATTCTTTCGGTTGTTTCACCTTTAATATAAGTAATGTATTTTTCCATTTCCGGATTTGTCTGTCTGAAAAAGCTCCATACTCTTGCTTCACAAGCTATTAGCGCACCATAATCGAGTGGGGCATATGTGTCGGAAAAACTAAAATCTTTATTTTTCCCTTTGAAATATCCTTGTTCGCGTGCAAATGCTATTACATCAACAGAGTAGAGACAGTTATTTCTATCGTCGAATGGGAATGTGGTTATTCGTGCCTGATTTGCATGGGCTGAGATACAATCGTCAGGTACTCGTACAGCAACCCATATCGCACCTTTATTTTTCGGACCTTTGCCTATCATTTCCATTATCCACACTTCGTTAGGGTCTGCTATGGAAAATGATTCTCCTTCGCTACGATAGCCGTATTCTTCAACAAGTGACGTAATAATGCGGATAGCTTCACGTGCTGTCCTTGAACGTTGTAAGGCAATATACATCAAACTGCCATAATCAAGAATCCCTGTGGTATCGCATAATTCCGGTCTGCCACCAAAGGTTGTTTCACCAATAGTAACCTGATTTTCGTTCATATTACCAATCACAGAATACGTCTTTTCAACTTGTTTTATTTTGCCAAGATATTTTCCTGTGTCCCATTCGTAAATATCGAGCATAGTACCCGGCGGATATGTTTTTGCGGGAAAATGATATAATGCTCCATACAATGAATACGAATCGGCTGAGTACGTTACCATTGTAGAACCGTCTACTGTAGCTAATTTACCTGCAATTAAATTTGTACAGGCAAATGTTTTGATGGAAATTGACAGTATGAAAAGTGTTATTGTAACTAATAATCTCATAGAAAAAATATGCCTTTTTGAAAGAACGAGCAAAGATAATGCAAATTTTTGTTTTTCACACAAACCTAAAGTGTCTTAGAAGTAGCAAACCACTGCATTGTATCAAAATTTTATATTTTGCCTAATGTGAGGCTGTACGAGAAACCTTAGATACTTAATGAATAATCATTTGAATTTTATTAAAAAATTCTTAATTTTGCACACATTAAAATCAATAATGATTATCCGCAAAGTGTACGAATACTATTTTTACACCATAGGTGTAAGATGTGCATAACCGTATGCAAGCGAAGCGCAGCTTACGGTAAGGGTATATCCTTTGGTACTCAAGCATCGCAGAGGCGGCATTATTATTATCCCACCCTTGCAGGGCTTAGAGTAGGGGGAAATGTATCCTCTATCCGTAAGCTACGGCTACGCCTTGCATACGGTTATGCATGATAACGCTCCTGCGGAGCTTAGATCATTTTACGGATAATCATTAAAATAAATAATTTGAGATGAAACAAAAATCGCTTTTCATCATACTTTGTGTTGTATTATTATTATGTTTTATGGAAAAGAGTTTTGCTCACGACCATAAAATAACAAGAGACACAAACGATTCGATAGTACTACAAGAAATTTCTGAAATCAATATTCAGGGTGTTAAAAATAATAAATTAAATTTTCCTTATTTTGAAATCGCTGATGATGAGATTATTACAAATAATTTTTTAACTCCGGCTGATGCTTTGACTCATTCTCCGGGCGTGGCATTGATACGCGATGGGATATGGGCTACGACTATCAATGTACGTGGACTTTCTGAATCGAAGTTGCTTTTTCTTGTGGATGGCGATCGTATGCAGACAGCCACAGATATTGCGGGTTCGTTGTCGACTGTCGATATAAATAGTATTGAAAAGATTGAATTGGTAAAAGGCTCCGGCTCTGTAGTTTATGGTACCGGTGCAATGGGTGGTATCGTTAATTTTATATCCAAACGTCCTGATTATTCTTCTGAACTACACGTTGATGGAAATCTAATTTCAGGATTTAATTCAGTAAATAAACTATGGAGTAACAATTTGAATGTCAATGTTGAAAATGACGAATGGTATCTTGCATTGAATGGTAGTTATCGTACTGCTTCAAACACTATGACTCCGGCAGGAATTTTATCTAACAGTCAGTTTAATGATGCTTCATGGAGTGTGAGAGGGGGAATAAAGAAAACCGAAGATCAGGAAATTCTTTTCGATTATAGTCATTTTGAAGCTTGGAATGTAGGTTTGCCTGGTGGAACTGCATTTCCTCCTTCTGCTGTTGTGCGATATTTAGGATTTGAACGAAATCATTTCAGTGGCGAATATTTATTGTCTGATATTTCTCATACTATTAGAAAATTAAGCTTAAAGGCTTATACGCAAAACATTAAAAGAGATGTGGAGAATATAGTAAATCCGACAAAAGCTATATTCCCGGGCAGTTATAATTCAACTTCAGGATTCAAAGCCGTTGCCGATTTGTATTTCAACGATTACGAAACCATGATAGTCGGGGTAGAAGGGTGGTATCGTGATCAGCAGACATATCGCATAAATATAACTTCATCATCAACTGATACGATAGTAACAAAAGAACAACCCACGCCTAAGGCTGATATGCTTGATATTGGTGCTTTTGCTCAGCATAAATGGGTTATTGAGCCTGAAAAGTGGACAATAAACACAGGAATCAGATTAGATTTTATTAATGCTAATAATGATACTGCTTTTAAAGAAATCGATAAGTATAAATATGTCAATGGTGTAAAAACTCAATTAGCACCAAATAAACAAATTTTATTTTCAAAAGGAACTAATAATCAATTGGCATATTCGGCTCATATAGATGTTGAATTTAAGCCTGTTGAGCGAAATAAATTTATACTGTCTTTGTCAAACTCCTATCGCGTAGCTTCTATGGAAGAACGATTCAAGTTTATTGATCAGTCGGGAACTCCAAAGGTTGGAAATCCCAATTTGAAACCGGAAAAAGGATTGTTTGCTAATTTGAGTTATGAGTATATCGGAAGAAGAGTCTTTCTAAAAACCGATATCTTCTCGAATTATCTATTTGATTTAATTGCAGAAAAGCCTGATACAATAACGAGAATGTTCACTATGCCCACTCCCGTTTTACTAAGCAGTAATATAGATAAGGCATTTTTCACCGGAGGTGAGATTGAATTAAGATGGCTGATTACACCAAAACTTGGGTTTGAATCACAAGCTTCATATGTGTATGCCATTGATTTAGGTACGAAAAAGCATCTACCATTAATACCGCCATTGCGTGGAGCAAATACAATCAATTATCAATTACATAAGGCAATTTCGACTTATGTGGAGATGGATTGGGATTATGAAACAAGGGATATAAATGGTGTGTGGAAAAATCCTGAGTTGGATATGATTTTTAATTTAGGCTTTCACACAGAAACATTTTCAATAAGCTCCTTAAAGATTCAATTTGCAGGTGGAATAAAAAATATCCTGAACACGGCACATCAAGAACCGCTTTCAACATTTAGAGGAATAAATAAATTAGAGCCGGGCAGGAATTTCTTTATCAAAACGAAGCTGATGTTTTGAGGCATTTAGAAGTTTAGAAATTTAGACGACGGAGCGAAACTTTGTTCTATAATCCATTTCCAAATAGGGATGACAGATATTTCAAGATCTTGCATGTGAATTATTTCCTCTTCGTTATAAGTTATTATTTGTAACTTCTCCAATCTAAAGGCTTTATTAAGTTTTAACAAAGCATCTACTTCGCGTTTGCGAGTATCGAAGTCGGCAATGGAGTACGAAACTTGAATGCCGATTTTTTCTTTTGGAATGTAAAAATCTACTTCGATATTTTTGTTGTAATAAAAAACATCATCTGCAAATTTCTTCTTTAATGTTAGTGCTGCCAGATTTTCGAGTAATCGTGTATTTGCATCTATCAAAAAAAGATTAAGCAAGCCATTATCGAAAAAGTACCTTTTTTTAATAGTTTCACGTTCTGTAAATTTATCAGAAAAGTTCGATATTTCAAAAATCAAATAAGCATCTTTGAGATGAGTTAAATAATCTATCAAAGTATTTTTAGCAATACTTGCACCAGTAGCATCCACAATGTTTTTTAGCTTTTGTAATGAAACAGGATGCATGACTGTCTCTGCAATTTTCTTGACCAAAACACGGATTGCGTTCTCGTTACGGATATCGTTTCGTGCAATGATATCACCTAATAAAATCTTGTGATATAGAGAGTTAAGATAATCACGTTTATCAAATAATGGAAATACTTCGGCTATACCTCCAAAATTAAAGTATTTATCAAAGTAATTGACTGCTAATGTTCTTTCATTACCATATTGCCAATTTTTGTCTAACACCACCTTGTTATATTTCAGATATTCATCAAACGAAAACGGAAATATCTCTCTTGCTACAAACCTGCCTCCGAGTGTTGTGTAAATTTCTCGACTCAACATATTGGCATTACTGCCTGATATATATACCCTGTATTTTGAGTCGGCTAATCGACGTGCAAATTTTTCCCAACCTTCAACATTTTGAATTTCATCTAAAAACAAAATGGGTTTAGAATCGTGGTACATTTCTTTGTATGCATCTAAAATCAGTGATAATTCTTCTACTCTAATTCCTCTAATACGCTCATCTTCAAAGTTTATAAACAGTATATCATGTATTGTATGTTCATTTTGACGAATGAGTTCATGAATTTGCTGATACATCAAATATGATTTGCCAGCACGTCGCATGCCTACAAACACATAATTGACTGAAGGTTCAATGAAGCAATCTCGCTTAATAAATTGTATTTCTGCAATTTCTTGTTGCTTTTCTCGGATAATATTTTTAATTATTTCCTTGTTCATGTTATTTGGTTCAATATATTGATACAAAAATACAGTATTTGTATCAATATGCCAAATGATCGAGGTTTTTTTTGTGAATGGTGATTAGTGATTGGTGCGATGTACTTCATTCCAATTCCTCAATTTCTCGGCAGTAGATAAATCGATAAAATCAAAATCGGTGAGCCATTTTTCTATTCAACCAAAGTTTCTACACATCGAATTGCTGTTTTGCCATCCCATAATTCCGGACGTTGCGGTTTACGTTGAGAGTTAAGAGCTATTTGGTATTCCTCACGTATTCTTGCGATATTATTGCCGACAAGCACACTTGCTCCGCCATGCTCTTTTAATGTTATTGGTCGCTCTGTATTCCAGCGTAAGGTAAGGCAGGGAGTCCCCAACACGCAGCACTCTTCTTGCAGTCCACCGCTATCAGTAAGCATTATATCAGCCGACATATAAGCATGTTTTTCAAATTTTATCACAATCTTACCAACCTGCTGTGTGTGTATCCAAACCTATTTCAAGATTTATATCAGGATCAGGAATTCCCAAAAATTGAAAAAACGACTCAGATATATGATATCGTAATGTGACCGATATGTATGAGTATATGTTAAATTTTATCATTAGAGATTTCTTTATTATAAGCATCAATAGCTTTACAAAAAGGCGACATTTTCATAAAGTTTGGACGAGTACCGACTACGGAAAGAATTTTCATAGCATATATTCTTTAATTAGAATTCATTAAATAATTCCCGCTTTACCAAAATTATATGACAGGTTTGGAACTTGGTTTTTATTATTTGTTTCACATTTGTTTGAAAATTAATAAATATTCCTAAATATATGTAACAAAAACAATACATTATTATCTATTATAAGTCATTATTTTTCAGACTTATTCTATTTTAGATTTTCAACACTTAAACTAAGTTTGTTTCCTACGAATCCGTGCATGTCATTATTGAACATGATTATATATAAAGTTCTTTTTCAATAATAGGCCAAAGTATCCGATTATCGAAATTGTTTAATACAAACTGCCTACCATTATATCCTAATTTATCTCTTAATTCTTTGTTTTGTAACTTTATGATATTAGCTTTAATGTCCTGTGGATCGTGTGATATATAATATCCCGTTTCACCGTCAATAATAGCATCAATACAGCCGGTAACCTTGGTTGTCAAAACTGGTATTTGCATTGATGAAGCTTCTAATGTGGATGTAGGAAATCCTTCCCTATAAGACGGAAGAATAAAAACACTCATTAAAGCATAATAATATTCTATATCATTAAATATAAAGCCTGTTTTAATTATTTTATTGTTTTGTGTTATCTCTTCTTGCAAATCGTTTTTTAATGCGTCTCTTTCTTCGAAATCTCCAACCAATAATAATTTATAGTTTTCAGGAAGGATTTTTAATGTTTCTACCAATTTTTTAATCCCCTTATCTTTTACCAACCGTCCACAATAGCCGATTACAATATCATTTTTAATAATATTCAATGATTGTCTTAAAGCATTGAGTTTGTCGGTGTTAATTTTGTGTGGGTTAAACTTTTCTTCTGAATCAATTCCTCCACAGGTTCCTTCACCCAAAATAAGTTGCTTGTATTCGGGATTTAATCTGTCCTCAACACTTCGCTTCATTAATGAAGGACTTACACATATGATTTTAGTGGCGCAACACGAGGTTAATTTTTCGGCGAAAATTAGAAGCTGTCGAATAAATCCAGAACTTGTCTCATAAACCAAGCCGTGACGGAAATAGATTCGTTTAGGTACCCTCATTAACTTTCCTGCAATCATAGCTAATAATCCTCCTTTTGGGGTATGCCCGACAATTATGCCAATATTATTTTTTTTTATATATCTACAAATTTGTATCAAAGATTTAATGTCTTGTGTTATAGATATTGAGCGTAGTAGAGGAATATCTTCATACTTAAAGCCTTTGGACTTGGAATAGCTTTCCATTCTATCTGAAGGGCTACATATGACATGTAAATCATAGCCTTTATCCTTAAAATATAGAAATTGATCTCCTATGAAATAAGTAACAGCGTAGAAAGTATTTACGATATGGAGGATGGATTTATTATTTTTCATAAAGAGCTTCTTTTAGATAGCTAAGAGCCATTTCTTTTTCTTGTGTAGACATACCTGTCAATCGTTTTTTTACAAGGAATTCTGTTGATTGGATCAACTCAAAAAGAGAGTAGATTGCAATCTTGATTGTAAAATAGAATTGCTGTTTCATTCTGTCAAATTTAGTTATATTTGCTTGTTTGTTTTTTAAAAGTTTTATGATGTTAATATTCGTCCTGACGTATTTCTTATATGTTGAAGTTTCTTCTGTCCTATAAAACAGTAATGCATCGTTTATATTGTAAAAACTACTTTTTTCTATGGTTCTCAACCACAGCTCAAAATCTTCCATTCGTTCCATATCAGAATTATAAGGGTTTTGTATGAACCAATCTGTCCTGCCCATTATGCTGGGATGAACAAACCCTCCATTTTTTAATAATGACTGGATATTATCCAGATTTTTATTTGCAATATATTTACCTGCAATATTATTATTCTCATCAATAGAGTAATATCCACTACCAACAACATCTACATTTTTGGTTGATTCTAAAAAATTAATTTGTTGTTCCAAACGCTTGGGATGCATAATGTCATCCGCATCCATACGCGCATAATAGCATCCTTGTGCCATCCTGGACAGTTGATTTAACCGATAGACTAAGCCTCTATTTTTACCATCTGATATAACTTTTATTCGGGTATCAGTAAATTTTCGAGCAATAGATAAAGAGGTGTCTGAACTTCCATCATCTAACAATATCAATTCCCAGTCCTGATAGGTCTGATTGAGAACAGATAATATAGCCTGAGATAAAAACTTTTCAGCATTGTAAAAAGGGATTCCAATAGTAATTAAAGGTGTCATTTTCATAAAACTTAGTTGCTTTCAATTAGCTGTATAACGTTTCTCGTCCAATTCTCTTTTGTTAGATGTGCTACACTTTGTTCAATAGTCTTCTTATCCGTAGAAAAATTAATGACTTTTTCAATGGCCTCGGTATACTCATTTTCATCGTACGATGAAACAATACAGCCATTGAGTCCATCCACTATTACTTCTTTTACACCTCCTACCTGTGTCGAAACTACAGGTATCCCTAATGCAAGAGCTTCCACCGCAACCGTAGGAAATCCCTCGGAAAAAGAAGAAATGAGTAATACATTTGCACTTTTTATATAAGGATATGGATTGGATATGTATCCTAATAATTTTACGTGATTTTCAAGTTCTAGTATTTGTATTTCTTTTTCGATTGCAGTATTCAACTCCCCTTCTCCAAGCATTAATAGTTCTACCTTAACATCCTTATTTAACAGTTTTTTAAGAGCTTTCAATTGTAAAAGAGGATTTTTATTCTCGTCTAATCTTCCTACAGAAATTAATCGATAGATATTGCTCTTTTCTATTTGAAAAACTTCAGATTTAATTTTTATTTCACTAAAATCATACCCATTATTTATTAATGAAATCTTGTCTGCAAATTGTGGATATAGCTTTTGTATAGAAAATAATGTATTATTTGATATAGGGATAATAGCATTAGCTTTATCAAAAGCTCTACCTTGCATTTTGTAGTATAAATAATATAATATTCGTTTTAATACTGTATATTGATTATAGTCTAAATCTTCTATTGAACCGTGCACCCACATTATTTTCTTTGATTTTTTATTTAGACTTTTAGCAACTAATAAGGAAGGATATAAATAATTGAATGAAATTTCAATATCATAGCTGCCTTTTATAAAGTATTTATAAACAAGAGTAGGAAATAAATAGGTCATAATTGAGAGTAGCCTGCGCATTAACGTGTTGAATAAATAATTGCGTTGTTGACTCTTCAATAAACACTCTTTTGTAAAAGACATTGAGGGAAGTTTTGTTACATTCTCAGGAAGTTGATAAGGATAAATGTCTTCAAGCCTCTCTATCACAGTAATGTGATAATATTGTGAAAGTTGATTTATTAACAAGGCTAAGACTTTTTCAGAGCCACCACCCGTTGATAATGTATGAGGAATAAATAAAATCTTTTTCATCTTGTGCTAATATCGACAATCCTTCTAAAATAAAGGCGGAGTATAATATAAATAATAATAGGAAGGAATAATTGTACAATAATATACATAGGATTTTCCCTTACCGTAAAAAATATAATTCTCAAAGAGATTAAAGATATAAATATTAGAGTGAAATTACGGTAACGATCAAAAAAGCTAACCAGTAAGAATGTGTATAAAAAAGATAGGAAAGCTAATGCCCAGTATCCGCCAAAAATATAAAATTCTGCGATAATTGTATTACCAATTCCCCACCCAGAAAAGAAACTGCTTTCTGATACGTAAAACGATATTACTTGTGGTAGACGTGGGATATCTTTGATCCCAGTTATTTCATTCTCTGTTTGTTTTACATTGTTGAAAAATTCCACCAAAGGACCTATCAAATATTTTTGTTTTGGATCTGGTAGAATATTCTCATATTCCAGTGTTGCACCTAATGAATATATAGGTAACCCCTGTGAAGTAATGGCTGATTTTATAAAGTTATCTTCAAAAACAACTGTTTCCTTTTGTCTAAAATCTTCTATAATAGGAGATATTAATAAAATAACAATACCAAATCCAACAATTTTTTTAAAAGGGAAGGTATATCCTAAGTAAGAAAAGATAGCAATTATACCTATCATCTCACCAAATATTATACCTCTTGTACCCATGCCTAATGATATAATCAATATAATAAAATAAATTGTAATAATTTTTTTAGCGTCCTTAAAATTTGGTTTTGTTGCTATATACATCCAAAATAAAGTACGTACAATATCGTCAGCCAAACTTAACCATATTGGAACTTTAAAAAAATTATCTGGATCATACAATACTATATAACCATCTTTTAAAACAGCCATTACATAAGAAAGAGTATATATTAAAAAATACGGAATAAATATAAAAAATAAAATACGTGATTGTTTCTGTATAGAAATTAGCAAATTATGATTGATATTTGGTGTCTTCTCAGAAAAGGAGACGTTAGGATATATGGCTTTATGTGTCAAAGCTCCTAAATGCGTAAACAATAAAAAGTAAATTATAAGTAAAATTACTTTTGTTTTCATAGTGTCTGTATTGAAAAAATTATCAATAATCCACAATTCACTTCTGAATTTCGACAACCCAAAAAACTCAATAAAAATGGCCCATAAAATATAACCTAATATCATAAAAAGATAGAGTATATATGGATGAAGTATTTTATACCCTGTTTGTAGAGATGAAAAAATCATCCAAGAAAATACTACTATTGTGAAAAATGATAATATTGTAACCCCATTTTTCGAAGAATTCATAAGTGATACAAACGGAATGATGAATACGCATAGAATTATATGAAATATAAGGTATGTAGATTTGTTTGTCGCCATTTATTTGTTTTTTAGAATTATCATTGTTGCAGAACCAATAAATAGCGCAATACAATACGCTATGGGTAAAGCTAACATTACAGAATAATTTATTATAACAATAAAAGTTATAAATAAAGCCAAAGCAATAATCATATCAGCCAGTGTTCTGAGCCATGGCTTTCCGCTTGCAATTATCGTCTGTCCAAAATAAAGATTCAGTATGGAAAAAAATGCACTTAAAAGCATAATGCGAAATATCTCTTTTGATTGTGAATGTTCAAAACCGTATAGATGTATAATTTGTTTTTCAAAAATAAAAGATAAGAATATTAATAAAATTGCAATAAAAATAGACAGAAATAATCCGGTATGTTCAGTTTTTCTTCTATAGTTATTAGTCCCTGACAGAAATGGTAATACTACCTTTGATATTTGCAATGGAAAAAACTGAATAAGAATCATCCATTGGTTAGCAATTCCAAATAATGACAATGCAATGTGACCATTTTTTATACTAAATATATAATTGTTGATAAACCATTGAACGGGAGTAATAAATAAAGCTGCCAGAAATATCGGAATGCCGGCATTAATAATCTTCCATATCAAAGGAATGTTAATTTTTAGTGATATTTTTACAGAGTATTCTTGTATATTCTTTTGTAAAAAATACAGATTCAAACAAGCACTAATCATAAAACCAATTGCGTAACCAAGTAAAGCTCCTTCTATTCCGTATATGAAAGCTAAAGAAGATATTAATAGTAAGGAAATAACTCCTTTGACAAAACTTGCAATAGCGATATGTTTAAAAGCCGAAAAACCTATTAACAGAGCTACTTGAAGTGCATCGATAGAACTAAATATAAACCATATTATTACAAATAAAAATAGAATTGTTGAATTAAATTTCCAAAACAAAATTGTTGTTTGAGGAATTATGGCAAAAATAATACATATAAAAGCTATAAAGATAGATAAGATTGTTACAATAATATATGAATTGGATATTATACTGCCAACCAATTCTTTATCTTGTAACTTCAAGTTTTTTGCGATTAGCACAGTAACCATAGTACCAAGTCCAACTAAACTAAAAGTTTGAAGCATTGAGTTTGTAGATTGATATAATATCAATTCTCCAAAATCATTCTTCAAGAATCTTGCTAGAAAAATATTAGTTATAAAGTTTAATCCTTGATTAAAAGTGCCAGCTAAAGTTCCCCATATTAGAGGTAAAAATAATTCTACAGATAAATTTCTTTTAATGTATTTTATCATCACTCAAACTTATAACAAAATGCAGATAATTCTTCTTCGATAAGATGTATCTCATCCATATTTACAACATATTTTTTCCAAAGTTGTGTGTTATTAATAGACAGTTCAGGATTAAAGAACTTTTTTGGATTGACATGATCTTGTTTACTAATCTCTAAAAAACTGTTTGTTTTTGTTGTAAAAGCATCATAATTATATATGGCATCTTCAAATCTGATTCTTAAAACCCTATGGTCGTCGGGTTCATCTTCAATATTTTTTCGCAACCCTCTGAAATATTCAATATACTTGTTTATATCCAAAGGTATCCATCCTTCACGCCATTTCATAATATTATCAACATAATGATCACGAGGATCACGATCGACAACAATAACCTTCATGTTTGGATAGTAGCGTAAATAACGCTGTAAATTTAAAGGAGGGACCAGTTGATCCAAAAATATAGTTTTTTTTATCCCATCTTTATTAAGTGCATTACATAAAGAAACAATATACTCATTGGTAATCGTAATAAATTTCTCTTCTGAAGGTGATGAGAAATACATTTCAGATTTCGGCACATATTTAGCAATATATTCTTTATTTCCATTTAATAATCTTAAAATACGTGGAAGTAGTTTGTATTTTAGAATGGATTCCGTCTTAGGTGTTATAATTTGATATTGCTCCCAATAGCCTTGCCACCTTAAATCTACAAGTTTATCTATATAATTATAGCTTATTCTTTTAAAATCTCCCTTGAAAAATTTTTCATAACGTTTTGAAATAAGATTTCCCGACTGAAAATCAATATATCTCTTAAAATTCCGAATAGCAATGTCGCTGTTCATCCTATGAAAGTTATGTACAAGGGCATCTTCTAGCGTAGAAACTCCATCATAATCCTGTAAAAATCGAAATTCATAATCACCAGGATTATAAATATTGTCAAATTCAAGCAGATAATCAGTAATAACACCGGAGCCTGTATTACCATAACTTGCACATGTTATTATAGGGTAGCTCATGAATTTACGTTCTAATTTACATTTGGTTGAGTAGTTTTAATCCTACCCATCAATATTTAATTTTGGTTATATCATTAGTTTTCAGGTATTCCTGTATTTGTTCAAGTGATTTATGTATATCATCCGGATATGTTGTCCGCAACATATGGTTGGCATAGATCATAATATTTGCATCCCAACCTTTCAACTTACCTCCGGTAATTAATAGTATTTTGTCATTGAACATAATATATTGATTGCAAGATAATTTATCATACAGCAAAGCTCCGTCAGTCCCATCCAAAACTAACGAAATTATTCTAAATTCTGCAAATAGAATAAGTTTTGATTTGAAACGGAGTTATTCAATTTGCGCTGCAAATATAGATATATTTAATGGATTTTTTTGTTAATGGATTAATGCTTATTTGCGTTTTGTGTGGTTTTTTACGTTTTACGTGATTTTTTACGTTTTACATATAATTAATATGTTAAAACCGCAAATCGTAAATCTTTAATTGTAGGGTATGTGTATTCCATCATTCTAAATTAAAGCATTATTTCCATTAAATATTATACGCATCAATCAGTAGCTGCGATTTCTCCAAGACTTTCACCACTTCGTATCCGGATTTTCCATCGGCAATTTTAATTTTTTTGTCTAAATTTTCTACGAAATAGCGTAACTCTTCAGTTAAAGGTTGTTTGCGTTCATAAGGTATAACTTCTGTTGGATTCTCAATTGTGATAGGAATTCCTTTTTCAAATTCGATATGTTTGTCGTAAAAACGTATTTCTTTGGTTGCAGATGAGTCTTCAAAAGTAAGCATACCCTGACTTCCAATCACTACTAAACGTTGTTCTTTAAATGGATGTAACCACGACACAAAAATATGTGCGTGAATGTTATTTGGATAAGAAAGTTGTGTCATAGTATAGTCATATACATTTTTTTGGAGGAACTTCGAACCTTTTGACTCAATCTGAATAGCAGCTTTTCCTACTAAATAATCCAATACCGAAACGTCATGGGGAGCAAATGACCAAAACACGTTTTCTTCTATGCGTACCGTACCTAAGTTTAAACGAGTTGAGTATAAATAATACAAGTCTCCAATCTTCCCTTCATCTATTAGGTCCTTGATTTTACGGATAGCAGGATGAAAAAGTAACACATGCCCTACCATAAGTTGCACACCCATTTTCTTTGCTAAATATACTAACTCCTTAGAAGATTCTGCTGAAAGTGTCATAGGTTTTTCCACCATAACAGGCTTACCACTACTTATAACTTCTTTAGCCAATTCGTAATGCAAAGGTGCAGGAGCAGCGATTGTATATCCATCAAAATCATGTTTAAGCGCATCTTTTAAGTTTGTGAAACCCTTTACAGCATAAGTTTCGAGTATAGTATGCAAACGGTTAGAGTCAGTTTCTACAATACCTCCCAGAACACCCATTTCATTCAGAGTACGAATATGGTTCTGCCCCCAGCGACCACCACCGATAACACAGATTTGCTTGTTCATCATATGCTTAATTTTATTATTAAAGTGTTTTTGTGTATTAATTAATGATGTTTCATTAAAATACTGAAGTCATGTTTGATTAATGTTATCTACTAAATATACAATAATGGTATATATAGTAGAACAAAGGACAGTTAGTAAAGTAATCCCTAACTGTCCTGTTTGATTATATACAGATTTGTGATGAGATTATATTTCCCACGCAAGAGCGCTTGCACCTAAAACAGCAGCATCTGCTTCTTTCAAATCAGAGAATAATACTTTAATTTTTCCTTGCCATAAAGCCAAAAGATTTTTCTCCATATGCTCAACTATCGGTTTTAAGATATAATCTCCGGCTTTAGTTAAACCTCCGAATAGAATAAAAGCTTCCGGCGCACTAAAAGCCACGAAATCAGAAAGAGCTTCACCGAGAATTTTTCCAGTGTATTCAAATATCTCTAAAGCAACTTTATCGCCTTGAACTGCAGCGTCATGAACATCTTTAGACGTAATAGATTCAGCAGGGATGTTTCTTAGCAAACTTTCCTCCTTGCTTGTTTCCATTATTTCACGAGCAGTACGTGCAACACCATTAGCTGAAGCATAAGCTTCTAAGCAACCGGTTCTGCCACAACCACATAATCTGCCATTATATCTTACAGAGCAAGTGTGTCCTAATTCACCGGCGAAACCATCATGACCATAAACTAATTTACCATCTATAACGATACCGCTACCAACACCTGTTCCTAAGGTAATCATAATGAAGTTTTTCATACCTCTGGCTGCTCCATAAGTCATTTCTCCAATTGCAGCAGCATTAGCATCATTGGTCAATACAGCAGGAACACTAAATTTCTCAGACATTAATTTTGCAAAAGGAATAACCCCTTTCCAATTCAAATTTGGAGCAAATTCAATATTACCTGTATAAAAATTACCATTAGGAGCTCCAACTCCGATACCCTTAATTTTTGAAATACCTCCAACATCATCAATTAATTTAATCAATTCGTTGTAGATATCATCAATGTATAGATTAACATCCATGTGAGTGCTGGTTTTAACAGCAGATTTAGATAGAACATTGCCACGAGCGTCAACAATACCAAAAACTGTATTGGTACCACCCATATCAACTCCTACTACATATTGTTTGTCCATTTTAATCGTTTTTATAATGAAAAATTAGTTTATTTATAAATTAAAGTTGAGAATACAAATTGTAATTATTCTACCGGAATATTTGTGTTAATATTCTTGCTTCCAATCAGAGCATACCATAACATATATACTAATCCGGCAGCAACAACCCAATAAGAAGCCATGTAGCTAACAGTGATATCTGCAACAGCACCTTGGATTAAAGGTAGTACACCACCACCTACAACCATTACCATAAAGATACCGGATCCCATTGCTGTATATTTTCCTATTCCTTCAACTGCTAAATTAAATATGCTTCCCCACATAACTGAAGTACAAAGTCCGCATAACACAAAAAGTAATACAGATAAAGGTACGACCTGCATTCCGAAACTAATGTCAGCTAAGAATACCGGCATGCTTACAGATATTGAAGATGGAATAAAAATTCCTGCAACAACAAGAATAATTGCTAATGAACTTACAAATGCCAATTGAGTTTTGGCTGCAATTTTTCCTCCAATTGCTCCTCCAAGGAAACGTCCAATCAACATTAAGAACCAATATGTACCCACAACTGTACCGGCTGCACCGGCATCCATTGCCATCCCTGTAGTTCCTCCAGCTTCCGGAGCAGTTAAAAATAAGTTAATAAAGTTAGGAATACCAACTTCAACACCTACATATATGAATATAGCCACTGTACCCAATATAAAGTGACGGAATGACATTGCGCTATATTTGTCTTTAACAGCAGCCTTTTCAACTTTCTTTTCCATATGAGGCTCAGGAATTCTCACCATTAAAAGAACTAAGAATGCTACCGCAAAAATTCCCATTGCAATTAATAATGCCGGTACAGCATTTCTCAAAGAAGCTCTGGCAATATCTCCAATCAAATATCCTCCTAAAATTGGAACAATAGTAGCAGCTAAAGAGTTGATTGAACCGCCGAATTGAATTAGCTGATTACCCTTTTTACCGCCACCACCAAGAGTGTTTAGCAAAGGATTAACTACAGTATTCAACATACACATTGAAAAACCGGATACAAATGCTCCTGTTAGATAAACGGAAAACACAGGAAGAAAGTTGTCACCTTTTTCATAAGGCATTAAGCCTGAAATCAATTGAATGCCAACTCCGATAAATCCTACTGCGATAGCGGATAAAGCAGTAAATTTATAACCTTTACGTTTTAACACTAATCCGGCAGGAAGTCCCATAAATAGATATGCCAGAAAATTTGCGAAATTTCCAAGTTGAGACATCCAGTTTTGTACGCCAGGCTGGTTTTTAATAATTACTCCCAACGGATTTGACAAACCGGTAACGAATGAAATCATTGCAAATAATGCAAACATCATTGCTATGGGTAAAACATAGCTTTTCTTTTTGTCGTTCATTTTTTTATTTTTAAGATGATTAGTAAATAAGTTTTGTTTTTTCAGCGTTCAAAGTTAATATTTTTAATTTTTATGTGATTTCAATTTTTACCAAAAAACATATAAGATGCTATGTTGTATAACATGTTTTTGACTTAAAAACGCTTTTTCTCTATATTTTGAATAAAAGTTGACTAAAAAGATGTGGCTTTTGCAGCATTACTTGAGTCGACTTTTTTCAATAATTTCTATGATTAGTAGACAAATTTATTTGCTGTGCTTTGTTCTAACGAACTCCCTCCAAAAACTCAAACATCCGCGTATATAAATGTCGCCGTGTTTGTGTTCCCAGAATACTGTGGTTTTTATCGGTATATATCTGCATTTCGAACTGTTTGCCTTCTTCAACCAACTTATCAGCATAAACTAAAGTGTTGCTATAATGAACATTATCATCAGCCGATCCGTGTATTAATAGCAATCTGCCTTCAAGTAAATTAGCTTTTCGTAGAGCCGAAGCATTATTGTAGCCATCAGCATTTTGTTCGGGAGTTAACATAAATCTTTCAGTATATGCCGAATTATAAAAACGCCAATCGGTAACAGGGGCAACAGCAATACCGGCTTTGAAAATTTTTTCGCCTGTGCTCATTGCCATTAATGTTACAGTTCCTCCATAACTCCATCCCCAAATACTAATACGGTCTTTGTCCACAAAACTTAGTTTACCGAGATATTTAGCCGCTTCTACCTGATCGTTTGCTTCGAGCACACCTAACTGTTTGTATGTGCATTTCATAAACTCTGCGCCACGTTGACCGGTACCGCGACCATCGACACATACAACAAGATAGCCTTTTGAAGATAAATAATATTCCCATCCTACATTCCATTCATTTACAACTGATTGTGAACCCGGTCCTGAGTATTGAATCATTACAACCGGATATTTATTATCAGGATTAAAATTCACTGGTTTAAGCATCCAACCATTTAAATTAATATTGTCTGATGTGTTAAAACTGAAAATCTCTTTCTGATTAAGATTCAGATTGTTGAATTTGGTTAAAATCTTCTGATTATCTTCTATATTTCTCAAAAGAGTACCATTATTATTTCTGATTGAAATTTTAGCAGGTTGTGAAAAACTTGAAAATGTATGAGTAAAGTATGAATAATTTGAACTGAAATATGCTGCATTATTCCCAACTTCAGGAGCTAAGCAAGTTTCTTTACCCTTAGCATCTACTGAAAAAATATTTCTCTGCATTGGTGAGAATTTTGAACTTTGAAAATACACCAAATTTTTTTTCTCATCCACACCATAGAAAGCTGTAATATCCCAATTCCCTTTTGTTACCTGACGTGATATAGTGCCATCATTTTTATATTGATAGATGTGTCTAAAACCATCTTTATCACTGATTTTATAAAAACCGTTTTTATCATTACGAAAGATAATAGATTCATAACACATCGGGTCGATATATTGCTTGCTTGTTTCTCTTGAAATCAATTTCGAGATTCCGGTTTTGGGATTAACAAGATACATATTTAAAGTGTTCTGCTCCCTATTTAATTGCATGACAGCTAATTGATCAGAAGTAGAAGTCCACAATATCTTAGGAATGTATGAGTTGGAATCGTTGTTTAATTCAATGGTACGAGTTGTTTTGTTGAAATCATCGTATATGCAAACCGTAGTTAAAGTGTTGTTTTCACCGGCTTTCGGATATTTGAATGTTGTTGCTTCAGGATAAAGCAAAGCACTCCTATCTTCTTTGTTTAGAAAGGTCTGAAATGAAAACTTTTTAATATTTTTCTCGTTGAATTTTACATAAGCTAATAATTTGCTATCCGGACTCCATGTGTAGCTGTAGGTTTTGCCAAATTCTTCTTCATAAAGCCAGTCAGATATACCATTGCTGATTTTACCCTCTTCACCATCTTTAGTAATCTGAATGTCAGTTTTAAACTCAACTTTTTTCATATAAAGATTTCTGTTGTGAGCAAAAGCGATATATCTGTCGTCATCAGAAAATACAGGTGATTCCTGAGGAGATTTAGCAGACAATGGGTCAAATTCTTTATATTTAATGTCGTAGATATAATAATCAGCAGTGTAAGATCTTCTGTACCTCTTTTCTACATTAGTGTAAACTAAAATTTTAGATTCAGACGGACTCATTATGTAACCTGAAAATGAGTCAATTAGCTTTATTTTGACTTTGTTAATTGAAAGTAGAGTATCAATAGCTTCACCGGTTTTATAACTATATTTTACAATGGTTTGATTATCTGTCATTAATGTGTAATGCTCACCATCTTTCATTGATTTTGGTGAAAAACCCGTATCAGACTTATATTTCCCATCTGTAATGTCGAATAATAAATTGTCGGCATTAATTGAAATAAAAGCTAATAAGCTGATTAAAATAAAAACTGTTTTTTTCATATTACTTTTAATGTGTTTTGTTTTTTAATTTTATGTAGAAGGTAGTCTCGATATTTTCTTCTGTTTCAAAATATATTTCACCACCCATATTCTCGATTATACTTTTTGAAATGCTTAAACCTAAGCCCATACCTGTTGATTTTGTAGTAAAGTTTGGTTTGAAAATATTTTCTCTGTCGTGCAAAGGAATTCCTGCACCATTATCTCTAAAAGATATTTCAATATTATCATCATGTTGAGTAAGATTAACGTTTATCTCACCGTTTACATTGCTTTTAATCGACTGAGTTGCATTTTTCAAGATATTATTAAAGACTTGAATGATTTGTTCGCTATCTCCATCAACCCAAATATTAGTTTCAGGACCACTATATTTTATATTGATATTTTCAAAATTATCCTGAAATAAAATAACTGTTGAAGTCAACTTTTGTGCAATATCTATTGATGTAAGCTTAGTCTCGGGCAAACGTGCAAACTGGGCAAAAGTTCCTGCGATACGCGAAAGATTATCAATCTGCTCGATAAGAGTGTTAGAAGCCTTTTCGAAATACTCATCAAACTGAGGACTGTCCTTTTTCTTAGTCCTTAATAGCTGCTGAATTGTCAGCTTCATTGGTGTAAGCGGATTGTTAATCTCGTGAGCAATTTGTCGAGCCATTGTACGCCATGCGAATTCCCTTTCAGAAGCAATAAGCAGTTGAGTACTTTTTTCAAGCTCATCGACAGTTTTATTATATTGTTCGACTAATTGTCCGATTTCATCCTTTGAATTATATTCGATTTTTTCATTTTTATCGCCAAGTCGCATCGATTTCAATTTAGTTTCGAGCTGACTCAATGGCACTGAGAGTTGTCTTCCTATAAGTAAAATTAAAATAATCGAGATAATTAATACAATCAGATAGATTTGTAAAATCGACCCAAGAAAGTTTTCAATTTTGTCGTTTAGCTCGGTCTGACTAAAATATTGAGGAATTGAAATGTATCCGATTTGCAAGAAGTCGCCATTTATCATATCGGTGTAAGTTGCCAAATATGAGAGTTTACCAATCTTTTCGGTTTGAGTTTCTACCTCAGTATCAGAGAAAAATACATTTGGAGATATGAGATGACTTAATAGATTTTTGCTGAAAACCAAAGGTTGAGAGGTGCCAAGCAATAATCCCGAATTATCATAAATGTTAATATCAGTTTGATACCTGTAAGCAATTTCTTGCAGATTATTATTCAGGATTTGAACATCTAAAGTATTGACATCCTCCGTCCAATAATAAATATCCTGTAATGATTTTTGGATATATTTCTTTTTCTTGTTGAGATTGGTGGTTTGTTCCTCTTTGTAATTATTCTTAATGTAATTTATAGAGAAATATAATGTACTTATAAAACTTATGACTAACAATGAAATAAATATCAATTGAAACTTTGAGGTAATACCTAAATTAATAGATTTTCTCTGAATCCAAGCTTGATAAATCCACAATATTATCTTTACAATTAGTAGATAAATTAAAATACAAACTACAATGTATAGAGCAGTATTTTTAAAAGAATATTGGATTGTTTCAGTTAAAGCAATTTGTACATTATCTTTAGAAAACACATAAAAAGTCTGATTAGATTTCCTTATATTAGTAAAACCATCAGGTAGTTTATAGAATACAGAATCAAACAATTGCCACTTGAATTTTTGATCGCTGTAAATCAAGTTTGAGTCTTCATATTTTGCTATAGAATAATTTGGCTGAGAAATTACATTTGTCTCTTTACTTATTAATAAATCCGGAAAACTATAACTCCTAAAGTCTTTTAAAGGAATAAATTCGCACAGATACACTATATTAAAATCACTCGTAATTTTAGTGGTTTCAAGTATTTTCTTTATATCTATAATGCCGGCAAAACTGATGTTATATAATGAAGCAGGTAGACTAAAAAACTCTGTGTTTGCAATCCTTTTACCGGTAATTTCAATGAATTTCTTATAATCTTTTGCATTAGAGTCAGATTTGTCAATAGGATAAATTTTTATGTTAAATTTATCTCCAAAAGCATGTACATACTTCTGATATAAATGCTGAACTATCTTGTTTTGTTCGGAGTTTTGCTCTATCAATTGCAATAAATAATAATCTTTATGCATATTGTTATAAAACTCTTCTAAAAGTAATTCAGCTATAGGGTCATTTTCTGAATATCCGTTTATATAAATATTTTCAGTCTGAATTTCATATTTAGTATTCTTTTTAAATGCAGATAATTCAGATGAATTGATAAGACTAATGAAACTAATAAAGAAGATATAGATAGCAAAGGAGTTGAAAGATAGCTTCTTAAGATTAAGTATGGAGCTGACATAATCAAAAATCAATATTGATGCAATTAATAAAACCAATAAGAAGATAAAATCTTTAACGAAAATAAAATAAATAAGCAGGATTAAACCAATGATTATAGAGTCTATAACGATTCTTTTGGAGATTTTATCATCAGACGTCCTGATATCTTTCAATAATAACAAATAAATGCTTGTAAAGACTATAAAAAGTATAGTAACAGACCAGATGAAAAATACATTTAAGTCGTTTAGTGAATTGATATTAAGATTTATATTTAATTGTAATACTAAGTATTTTGTCAGTATAAAAGAGCAAACTGTAATCAGGAAAATAGCTATTCGATAAATAAATGAATATTTATCAGTTATGAAATCATTAAAATATAAATTTAATACAATGGATAATATGAAAATGCTGAATGTTGAAATGTGAGTTAAACTGCTGATAAGGTGATTTGCAGCATATTGTGGAGCAGGGAAAAAATGACTGAAAAAGAATGTGTCAGGTATGCTGAAAACACTACATAAAAGAATAATTATACCAAAAAATAATGTGCTTAACCAGAAAATCAGCCTTTTATGCTTATGATGTGATGATTGTTGATTTATCTTTACATAAAGAATAACCATCAACAAGAATAAAATTGCTGCTGATATAAAACCTAAAAGCTGGAAAGTCTTTTTACTGTTTGAAAAAGTGTTGTCATTTAAGCTAAATAGAAAATCACCTTCATTATCTTCAATTGCAATACTATTGTCATCCTTTGTATCAGAAATTTCAAAATTATTATAGAGTTTGAATTGTGTATTAAAGTTATTCTTCAGAAAATTATTTGTGTATGGATAGTTGAATTTGACAGGTAAAAAAGTTAGTACTCCGAGATTATCTCCTTTGTCGTACCATTTATATATTCCATCAATATTTTCAAGTCTTTTAAAATGCCATCTACCATCTTGAATGCATGAGTCAGCATTAATCTGTATTTGCGAAGAATTCCAAAAAACTAATATGTTTTCTTCATAAATGAATAGGATAATCTCATCATTTATATCTTGGGTTTCCTTTAATATTTTGTCATCCGACCAATTTATAAAATCGGGATTATCTACAATTTTATCAGATTTTTTTATAGTATGAAATAAAGCTTCGGAAAAATTATGCTTAGAAACAGTATTTAAAGAGACATTATGATACAGGTATTCACTAATACACAAAAAAGCTATACTCAGTGTAAGCCCGATATATAAAAATGTGTATTTGCTTTTGTGTGTCATAAACATATTAATTATTCATGATGATATTTTTCACCTTTAATGATGGTCATAGCTCTATATAATTGCTCAAAAAATATCAATCTGATCATTTGATGCGAAAAAGTCATTGCCGACATAGATATTAATCCGTTTGCTCTTTCGTAAATACGATTTGAAAAACCAAACGGACCGCCAACAACAAAAACTATTCTTTTGTAAGTCGACATACATTTTTTATCAATAAATTCGGCAAACTTTACCGAACTGAATTGTTTGCCTTTTTCGTCTAATAAAATCACATCATCCTGATTGTCAATGTATTTTATTATTGCATCAGCCTCCCTTTCTTTGTGTTCAGAAATGGATATGTTTTTAGCATTCTTGACTTCCGGTATTACTATCATTTCATAATTAATATAGTGTTTCAACCGGCCAAGATAATCTGCGATAATCTTATCAAAAACTTGCTGATTGGTTTTTCCTGTCAATATAAAAATAAACTTCATAACACATTTAACAAATTACGGCTTACTGTTTGATGCTACTCCCGATGCCAATAAAAATTAATTTTAAATACTTCATTAAAAATGTAATATGAAGTGTTGTTTTGTTGCGACTAAATAATTACGTATTTTTGTCGCGTACTTTTAAGATATTCGAATGCAAATATGGCATTTTTTAATGACATATTTAATTTAAACGTGTATGTTTTATAAACTTTTAAAAAACACATCAATGAAAAAGTTATTAACTATAATATTTTTGTTCAGCTCTGTCTTTTGTGTACAAGCTCAGCAAGATGTGTCGGAAGCAATTATTAATGCTTTTGCTGCAGGAAATGCAACCACTTTATCAAGCCACTTTAATGACAATATAGAATTAGTAGTAGGTTCTACAAATGATGTATTCAGTAAACAACAGGCAGCTTCTATTCTTGGAGATTTTTTCAGAAAGAATAAAGTGAGTTCATTTCAGGTGCTACATAAAGGATCTAAGGATACTTCAGCCTTTTCGATATGCACAATGAATGCAGGAAATTCGACATATAGAGTATATATCTTGGTGAGAAAGGTAGATGCTAAACAATTAATACAACAAATTAGAATAGAATTATCCAATGAATAATCAAGATTTTGAACAATTAATATCATTGTGGTTTGCCGAAGATATTGGCGATGGCGACCACACTACATTATCATCTATACCCGATTCAGCAACAGGTAAATCTCAGTTAATCATTAAAGAAGATGGGATTTTAGCAGGTGTAGAAGTCGCAAGGAAGATTTTTCAAGCATTTGATCCGAAACTAAAAATGACAATTTTTATACAGGATGGTTCGCCGGTAAAAGTTGGAGATATTGCATTTGTTGTTGAAGGAAAAGTTCAATCGTTATTGCAGACAGAGAGATTGATGTTGAATATTATGCAGCGGATGAGTGGAGTGGCTACAAGAACTAATCAGTATGTTAAAGCGCTTGAAGGTACGAATACGAGAGTGTTGGATACCAGAAAAACCACGCCGGGATTGCGATTATTAGAAAAAGAAGCAGTAAGAATAGGAGGTGGGGTAAATCATCGTGTAGGTTTGTATGATATGATATTGTTGAAAGATAATCATGTGGATTTTGCAGGAGGAATAGAAAATGCTATAAAAAGAGCAAAGCAATATCTGAAAGACAAAGGTAAAGACTTGAAAATCGAGATTGAAGTAAGAAATTTTGAAGAGTTAGATAGAGTTTTGACTGTGGGTGGTGTTGATAGAATAATGCTTGATAATTTTACACCGGAAAATACTCGTAAGGCTGTTGCTATTATTAATGGAAAGTACGAAACAGAATCTTCGGGAGGAATTACTTTTGATACTTTAAGAACATATGCTGAATGTGGTGTGGACTATATCTCGGTAGGCGCACTGACACATTCGGTTAAAAGCTTAGATATGAGCTTTAAAGCTGTTTAAACTTCTTGTGAAAATTATAAATTGTTATAGCAGCAACCACAGCCGACAAACCATCTGCTACGGGGAAAGAAGCCCAAGCACCATTTAATTGGAAGAATAAAGGCAGTACTATTATTGCAGGAATTAAGAAGATTATTTGACGTGTCAAGCTCAAGAATATCGAGATTTTTGCTTTACCTATTGATTGGAAGAAATTACTGATTACAATTTGGAAGCCTACCAAAGGAAACATAATAATTGTAATCCTTAATGCATTTGAAGCAATGTTTATCAGTTCACTATCTGTTGTAAATAATTCGACTGAAAACTTAGAAAAGAACGAGCCTACTAAAAAACCGGATGTTGTTAGGATTGTAGCAATTACAATTGCATATTTAACAGTTTTGAGTACCCTGTCATATTGTTTAGCTCCATAATTAAATCCGACTATTGGCTGCACACCTTGATTTAAACCAAGTACAATTTGTATTACCAAGATTAACAGACTGTTAATAATACCATATGCACCAATAGCTAAGTCGCCACCATATTTTAATAGTGTAGTGTTCACAAGAATAACTACAAAACTTGAAGCGAGTTGCATACTAAAAGGAGACATTCCGATACTTAGGATAGCTCCAACAATTTTTTTGTCTAAACGTAGATAAGCCTTTTTAAAATGAATGTGGGATGTCGGAAGAAAGAAGTGACTTAAAACCCATGTACTACTAACCGCATAAGCAATTACTGTTGCCCATGCTGCTCCTTTAATGCCCCAGTCGAATACAAAAATAAACAACGCATCGAGAGCTGCATTTAGAATTGCTCCTATAAACATTGTGTACATCGCTTTCTGAGGAAAACCGGTTGCACGCATTATATTATTAAATCCGAAATTCAATGCTGAAAGAATAGATCCGGGAACAATAATCGACATATATTCTTCTGCATAACCGATAGTTTCTTCAGTACCACCGAACAGGCGTAACAGGTCGCCCATGAAAATATATGTTAATATAGAAGCTATACCTGTAATTATAAAAGTAAGTGTCAGTGCGTTACTTAGTATTTTTTCAGCCTTTACGATATCTCCTTCACCAAGCGTTATGGAGATGCGCGATGCTGATCCCGCACCAATCAAAACCCCAAAAGCCATCAGAAGAATCATAAACGGGAAAGTCAATGCTAATCCTGAAATCGCTAAAGCTCCGACTCCCTGTCCGATAAAAATTCTGTCTACAATATTATAAAGAGACATCACTACCATTCCAACAATAGAAGGTAAGGAGTATTCCCAGATTAAACGACCAATTTTATTTGTGCTGAGCTTATGAGTAGGTGCAAAATTCGACATAAATTACTAACTAAGTAAAACCACATTTTAATTGTGGCTTGCAAAAGTACAAAAAACTACTTGAAAATGTCCAATTAATACAATTATTTAATATAAATCATGTTTTATACTATAATAACAAATTGAGCTTCTGTAATAAATTATTATATTTGCAGGCTAAATAAAAAGCTAATTTAAAGATTATAAACATGTATACATCAGTTAAAAGATTTATTTATTTAACAGCCATAGTTTTTATTATTTTTAGTTGTAAAACTCCAATTGAACCTGATTTTTCTTTTTCTCCTGAAATGCCGAGGATAGGAGAGAAAGTTACTTTCACAAATCTTACTGAAGAAGGTGAAAATTGGAATTGGACTTATGGAGACGGAGGAAAATCTACACTTAAAAATCCAACTTACATATATAAAAATCCAGGTGTATACGATGTTACTTTAATGGTGGATTCTAATAAACATTATGTGAAAGTAAAGCAAATTACTGTGTATGACAGCGTTCCGACAATTTATATTGTAGAGGATACAGTGAAATACTTCCAGACAGCTACATTTAAAGTTATAGCGTACAACCCATATAGTAGGACTGTTACCTATAACTGGTCATTTTCTGCCAATGCTCATGGTGATGATTTAGTTGATGGAAAATCTACTTCTTCAACAGTATCAGTATATTTTAGTGAAAAGAGTGTAGAAGAAACTGTTAATCTTATTGTGACAGTAGGCGATTCCATTTACTCGGTATCCAAAAAGTTTATGGTTGAAGATGTTCCTGTGCGCAGTATGTTGTTAGCAGAAAAAGACGGTAAGATATTGAGAAAAAGGATATTTGATAATGGAGAAGAAGATGTTTTTGCGACAGGTATTTCATCAGGAAAGCATCCGTTTTACATTCAGACATTATCAAATTCGTTGTATATTTTTGATGCGGGTTCTAATGTAGGTGCAATAAAATCAGAAATTGCAGACAAACCTGGGGATGGAAACATTAGGAAGGTAAATTTAAGTGATGAGTCGGAAATTGAAATTGTCCATAATCGCAATAAAAATGCTGAACATGGATTTTATAGCGGCTTTGTCACCAATGCTGATATTTACTGGACTGATTTCAGCGAGTTTGTTTATAGAACGTCTAATAACAATGCAGTGTTGGGAGCATTTGAATGGAAAGGAGATTCGGATTCACAGACATCAGTACCATATTATTTAGCTAAAGTCGATAGATTGGGATATTTCGGAAATGGCATGGGCAATAATCAGTTGAGTAGCGGCATATATGTCTACGATAATGTTTATTACTGGTCGAAAGGAGGCTCAGGCAAAGGTGTTTACAGATTTTGGCAATCTGATATTTTAGATCAGAATGTAGATGGCGGTGAGACATCACCAGAAGCAGGATCTATACTTAATTCGTATTCAATTCGTGCGTTTAAGATAGACCATGTAAATCAGAAGATCTATTTTTCAGTTACAGCTCCTGAAGAATCAGTAGGATTATGGGTTTCAAGTCTGAACGGAAAAGATGCTCAAAGAATTGATAACTCGCCAATGACAAAGGCAGTAGATTATATACCGGGTATTACTATTGATTATGTTACAGATAGAGTATATTGGTCTTATATTGCGCCCGAAACATTAGGCGATAGTTATTTTGATACTAATCCGACACATCGAACCGGAGTGAAAACTGTACAACTTTCTAAAAGAAGTTATGTAGATACGGATATCAAATATTTTGCTGTTGGAGTTGAAGTCTATGGTATTGCAATAGATGATGTTAAAAGGTAAAAATGAATAAAAACCTTCATATAATTACATTTGATGTCCCATATCCTCCAAATTATGGTGGAGCCATAGATGTTTTTTACAGAATTAAATCGTTATCAGAAAAGGGTGTAAATATTATTCTTCATTGTTCAGAGTATCGAAGAGCAGAAGAAAATATGCTTAATAAATATTGCAGTAAGGTTTTTTATTATCAACGTAAATTAAATCGAAATTTCTTTTTTAGATTACTGCCTTTCTCGGTTATTAGCAGAAAAAATAATTCTTTATTGCAAAATATATTATCAGATGATTACCCGATTTTGTTTGAAGGTTTAGTTTCATGTTCATATATTGATCATCCTTCAATTGAAAAAAGAAATAAATTTTTTCGAGAAGCTAATATTGAACATCATTACTACTATAACCTGTCAAAAGCGACAAAGTCGATAGCGAAAAAAGCTTATTTTTTATCTGAAGCACTGAAGTTGTTTTTTTTTCAAAGAAAAATAAAGAAAGCAAAATCTGTATTTGCAATCTCTACAAGTGATTCAGACTATCTGCTACGAAAATATCCAGAGTTAGATGTCAGATATATACCTTGCTTTCATCCTAATGAAGATGTCATATCCAAAGAAGGGAAATCTGACTATATTTTATATCATGCAAATCTATCTGTAGCTGAAAACTATAAAGTAGCCGAGTATTTAATAAAGAATGTATTCAGTAAACTTAATCATAAATGTGTGATTGCGGGAATGAATCCGCCAAAATTTTTATCGGAACTATCATCCAAATACTCGAATATCCGATTGGTTGTTAATCCGGAAGAGAGTGAAATGAATGAGTTGATTATAAATGCCCACATAATTACATTACTTACATTTCAATCAACCGGCATGAAGATTAAGTTACTTAGATCCCTTTGTGAGGGAAGATATATTATCGCAAATGATAAAATGACAAAAGGTAGTGGCTTGGACGAATTATGTTTCTTATCTAACTCAGCAAATGATACAATAAATCTGATTAACAACCTGATGTTAAGGCAGTTTGCTGTCGAAGAAGTTGAGAAAAGGAAAGAAATTATTTTTCCTGAATTTTCTAATAATTATATGGCTGATAAGATTATATCATATATATATTCGTAAGTTTTTGCATGTTCGGTGTGTAAAATAATGTCAAGTTGGCATATATTTATGAATCTGTCAAGACTGTATATTGACAAAATGTACGGAAAAACAGAAAAAAAAGCTTTGGCACAAAATCTGACAAGCCAAGCTCCGTTGAAATAAATATTAATAAATTTAAAATATAGAAAGATTATGAACATTAAACCATTAGGCGACCGCGTGTTAGTAATACCGGCAGCGGCAGAAGAAAAAACCATCAGTGGAATTATTATTCCTGATTCAGCAAAAGAAAAACCATTAAAAGGTGAAGTTAAAGCAGTTGGAAAAGGGACTAAAGATGAAGTTATGGAAGTATCTGTAGGAGATACTGTTCTTTATGGTAAATATGCAGGAACAGAGTTAGAGCTTGAAGGTGAAAAGTATTTAATCATGCGTCAGTCTGATATTCTTGCTATTATTTAATGGGAGTAAATAATGAAATTGTAAATAATTAAATCGTAAATAACATTATGGCAAAAGATATTTTATTTGAGATGGAAGCTCGCGAAGAGCTTAAAAAAGGAGTTGATGCAATTGCGAATGCAGTTAAGGTAACCCTTGGTCCAAAAGGTCGCAACGTAATTTTAGAAAAGAAATTCGGTGCACCTCATATTACAAAAGACGGTGTAACAGTTGCAAAAGAAATCGAGCTTGAAGATTCTTTTCAAAATCTTGGTGCGCAGCTATTGAAAGAAGTGGCTTCCAAAACTGGAGATGATGCAGGTGATGGTACAACTACGGCTACTGTTTTAGCACAGTCGATTGTTAATGTAGGTTTGAAAAATGTGACTGCAGGAGCTAATCCGATGGATTTAAAAAGAGGTATCGACAAGGCTGTAGAGCAAGTTGTAAAAAACATTGCATCTCAAGCAATATCAGTAGGAGATGATTATAACAAAATTGAGCAAGTTGCGATGGTTTCAGCCAATAATGATGCTGCTATAGGGAAACTGATTGCTGATGCGATGCGTACTGTTACAAAAGACGGAGTAATTACAATTGAAGAAGCAAAGGGAACGGACACTACGATTGAAGTTGTAGAAGGTATGCAATTCGATAGAGGATATATTTCTCCATATTTCGTTACCAACACAGAAAAGATGGAAGTGGAGATGGAAAAACCATATATCCTTATATACGACAAGAAAATCAGTAATTTAAAAGAATTATTACCGGTACTTGAGCCGGCTGTGCAATCAGGTCGTCCATTTTTAATTATTGCAGAAGATGTTGAGTCAGAGGCTTTAACAACTTTGGTGGTAAATCGTTTACGTGCTTCTTTAAAAATCTGTGCAGTAAAAGCACCCGGTTTTGGAGATCGTCGTAAGGAAATGCTTGAGGATATTGCTATTTTGACAGGTGGTGTAGTTGTGTCGGAAGAAAAAGGCATTCAATTAGAGCAAGCTACTCTTGAAATGTTAGGTTCTGCAGAAAAAGTAACTGTAACTAAAGACAATACTGTTATTGTTAACGGAGATGGTGAAAAAGAAAACATTGAATTACGTATTGGACAAATCAAATCTCAAATAGCAACAACGACTTCAGACTACGATCGCGAAAAATTGCAAGAACGTTTAGCAAAATTAGCCGGTGGAGTTGCGGTTTTATATGTTGGAGCAGCATCGGAAGTTGAGATGAAAGAAAAGAAAGACAGGGTTGATGATGCTTTAAGTGCAACCAGAGCAGCTATCGAAGAAGGTATAGTACCTGGAGGTGGAGTAGCATATATTCGAACAATTGATTCTCTATCATCTATAAAAGCAGACAATGAAGATGAAGCAACCGGAATTGAAATAGTGAAAAGAGCAATCGAAGAGCCGTTGAGACAAATTGTTGCTAATGCAGGAAAAGAAGGTGCCGTAATAGTACAAAAGGTACGCGAAGGTAAAGATGATTTTGGTTACAATGCTCGTACCGATAAGTATGAAAACTTCCATGCAGCAGGAGTTGTAGATCCGGCAAAGGTTGCACGTGTAGCTTTGGAAAATGCAGCTTCAATAGCAGGAATGTTCCTTACAACTGAATGTGTGATTACCGAGAAGAAAGAAGAAAACCCTGCACCGCAAATGCCAATGGGCGGCGGAATGGGCGGAATGATGTAATTATCGTTTAATTAGTGATATATGAACTCCGAAGGATGATAGGTCTTTCGGAGTTTTTTTAATGAAAATATATACGAATGGTGCAGGCAAGTCGACTTTTAGATACTGCGTAGCCTTTATGGTAGCATATTATTTCACACAAACCACGCAAAAGGTAAAAACTTTTCATCCTACCTGATTAATTTACCTTTTAATGGTTTTTATTCAAATCATATTTCGTATTTTTGTGTCGTGTCGTGATGGCGATACAAATAATAATAATAATGTCTAAACCATGATTTATATGATTTACATGATTAAGATGATTATAAAAGGTATATGATGATGTGATTTTTATGATAAATATTGAATATCCACATTCAGCAATTACTTCTCAGGTTATCGGTTGTGCCATGCGAGTACATGGACAATTGGGAAATGGGTTTCAGGAAGTCATATACCAAAGAGCGTTGCAGATTGAAATGCGACTGGCAGGTCTTAAATTTAGTCGTGAATTTGAAATGCCAATTTATTATAGAGGACAGCATATAGGAACGAGAAGAGTTGACTTCTTGGTAGAAGATATAATTTCTGTCGAGTTAAAAGCTGTCGTACAGTTGCAAGATGTACATTTTGCACAAGCCATTAATTATTTGGAAGCATATAACTTAGAAGTAGGTCTCTTAATAAATTTTGGAGAGCGCAGTTTAAACTTCAAACGTTTGAACAATAAACGATATAAATCAGTGCAGACATTAATGTATATACCGTGATAAACAATTGTCTTAACCATGATTTATTTGATTCGTATGATTCTTATGATAAATACTGAATAATCACATAACAACACATCTTTTATAAATCATCTTAATCGTAAAAATCAAATAAATCATGGTTAAGACATTGTCATTTGCCGAACAAAAGGGATTGAATAGAGGGTTGAAGAAAGGATTAAGCAAAGGTAGAAAAGAAGGATTGACAAAAGGTCGAAAAGAAGAGAAAATAGAAATTGCCCGCAATATGAAAGCAGAAGGTTCCTCCATAGAGTTTATTGTGAAATTATGTACTTAACCCAACTTTCCACTGCCCCCCTTTCCCAAACGTTAAAGTTAAGTTGAAATCAAGGCATAATTGTCGGTTTCATGCGTTTGTTTATTATACGATACGGCATTCGCGATGCACGCTTGCTGCGAAATATTAATGTCCTGAAGAAACCGCCACTTACGGAATCGTATTAGCAATCATATAATAAATCTATTGTAGAAAGAAATTACCGGAAAATAATGTTTTATTAAATAAAATGTATATTTTTGTAACGAACTTAAAAACAATTAAATGAATTAAAAAACAAGAAGAAATTTAAAATAAAAATATAGCGTTTCGCTTAAAAATTTTCCTGCTGCAGAAATCGACCAAATTTTAGAAGTACAGGGAAGTGAAAGTGGAAACGCCTGCGTTACAGCGTGGGCGTTCCTTTTTACTTTGTACTTCGGGTTCTTGGTCGAACCTCTGCAGCAAGTAAAAAGGAATTTGCCTGCGCTACTTTTATGTCTGAAATTGAGAATAAAGAGAGAGAAATGGCGAAAAAAGAAATTTTCGTATATGATTCAATCACAAGGAAGTATATAAATAGTTCATATAAGATATTTATACGGAGTAACCCGAAAATCCGAAGAATAGAGTAGGAAGCATGGGTGGTAATTGTAACTACATTAATCCTGTTGTCTATGATGGCAGTTTTTCCAACTGCACTACAGGCGCAACAATCCACAGTAGCTTCGGGAGGCGATGCTTCCGGCAGCGGTGGGTTCGTTTCTTTTTCGATAGGACAGGTTGTTTACTACACTGATTCAGGAACAACCGGAACAGTCGCACAAGGCATACAACATGCCTATGAAATCTTCACCGTAGGTGTTCAAGATGTGAAATTTAACTTCTTGTTGTCAGTTTTTCCAAATCCGACAACCGAACGTCTTATCCTGCAAGCTGAAAATTATGATACCGAAAAACTCCGTTATCAGCTCTTTGATATGCAGGGTAAGCTATTGAAAAGCGAATTAATCTCAACAAACCGGACTGAAATTAACATGAGCGGGTTAACGTCTGGAAATTATCTTCTCATTATCTCCACAGAAAATAAATCTATCAAACAATTTAAAATCATTAAAAACTAAATGCCATGAAGAAAATAACAGGAATTTTCACCGTACTACTTTTTGCGGTAAGTATCTATTCTCAATTCCCGGAAATGATGGGTTATCAGGCAATCATTCGGAACACTGATAATCAATTGGTAACAAACAAAGAAGTTGGTATGCAAATCAGCATTTTGGAAGGTTCGGCAACCGGTACTCCCGTTTATGTAGAAACACATTCTCCAACAACCAACGCAAATGGATTATTTTCTATCGAAATAGGAAAGGGTACAGCTACTTTTGGAGAATTTGCAAATATTAATTGGGAAACAGGTACCTTGTTTATAAAATCAGAAACTGATCCTATGGGAGGCACAGATTATTCGATAACAGTGACAAGTCAGTTAGTAAGTGTACCTTATGCTTTTCATGCCAAGACAGTAACTCTCACAAATGTGTTACGACCACCATCTGGAAGTAATCAGGCAGCAACTGAAATTCAACCTTATACGGTAACGCTTAATGCTACTGTGAATGCAAACGGCTTAATGACTACCGTTATGTTTGAATGGGGATTAACTACAGAGTATGGTTATACCGCCACCGCAATTCCGGGTTTTGTAAAAGCTTACGATGATATTACCGTAACTGCGAATATAGCAGGTTTACAGCCAAACACAACTTATCACTATCGCATCAAAGCAATTAATGCCGTAGATATGTTTTTCAGTGAAGATATGAGTTTCGTTACTTCTGTGACTGTACCACAAGTAACGACAGTTTATGTTCAAAATATTTTAGCTTTTTCTGCCGATGCAAGTGGGACTATAACAAGCGATGGAGGTTCGCCTGTTACTGCTCGTGGGGTATGCTGGAGTACATCCCACAATCCTACTCTTGAAGATAATTACACAACAGATGAAAGTGTTGACGGCTGGTTTTCTTCATCTTTAACAAGTTTATCTCCCAATACAACCTACTATGTACGTTCTTATGCATCCAATGCTATAGGTACAAGCTACGGTAATGAGATTAATTTTACAACCCAGTCGGGAGAGATCAATTTAACAACGCTATCAGCCAACAATATTCTTGCATTTTCTGCAATGTCGGGAGGCTATATTTATAATGATGGAGGTTCTCCTGTCACTGCTCGTGGAGTTTGTTGGAGTACATCGCAGAACCCCACTGTTGAGAATAATTTGGGCAAAACAACTAATGGAATCGGAACAGGTGCTTTTACTTCGTCTATTGCAGGTCTTGAACAAAACACCACTTATTATGTAAGAGCTTATGCAACAAACAGCATGGGCACACAATACGGTAATCAGGTTAGTTTTTCAACAATAATAGCAGATGGAACAACCGGCACGGTAACATACAATGGTTATACCTACAAGACAGTTTACATTGACTGTAAAGAGTGGTTTGCCGAGAATTTGCAAACTACAAAGTATAACGACGGTACTGACATACCTTTAGTAACTGACAACGATGAATGGAGTCATCTTTCTACTCCCGCTTATTGTTGGTATAACAACGACCGGTCTGCTTATGGAAACATCTATGGTGCTTTGTACAATTGGTATACGGTGAATACCGGCAAGCTTTGTCCTGATGGTTGGCACGTGCCAACCAATACCGAATGGACAGGATTAACCAATTATTTAGGAGGCGCAAGTGTAGCTGGAGGAAAATTAAAAGAAACTGGTACTGCACATTGGGCAAGCCCCAACACCGGAGCCACCAACGAATCCGGATTTGCAGCCCTTCCGGGTGGCTACCGTAACCTCTTTGGTACATTCAGCTACGTTGGTAGCTACGGTTACTGGTGGAGTGCTCCGGAGAACGATGCTCCACCCTTCTGGGGCCGTGGCATGGACTACGATGGCAGCGATGTTGGCAGAAGCAGCTACGGTACGCAGTTGGGGCTTTCCGTCCGTTGCGTAAGGGATAATTGATTTAATAAACCCTCTGTAGACGAAATGATGGGTAAAGTGTGATAGGAAAGAGTTATAGCGGAGGGTTTATAATTATGTAACAAGGAGAAGGCTATATATTGAAGTCATCTTGACTTTTGTATATCCCTGTCCACAAGCGAGCAGTGTCTCTTTATCCCAAAGGGATAATATATTTTATAGAAAACGACGAAGGACATGAATGTACGACCCCTATATTTGGGATCGAATGATCTACCAAATCTATTGTAGAAAAAAATCATTAAATAAATGTTAAATTATATGTTTATTTGTTTTTAATTTTATATATTTGTGCAATCGTTATTTTTGAGTATTAATGTGCAAAATATTCATTAATAAGTAGTTGTATTTCTAAGCAATTATTAATCTCATATCTTTTAAAATCTATGGAAGCCACAAAACCTTATGTAGTTGCAGAGCGTATTCTCGACACTATTGTTGAGAAACACAAAGAAAGACCCGGAATGTTACTTTCGACTTTAGAAGAGGCTCAAGAATTAAATCCACAAAAGTACCTTCCTGTCGAAACATTAGTTCAAGTGTCGAGCAAACTGCGAGTGCCCCTTACGCAAGTCTATAGCGTAGTTACCTTTTATTCGTTTTTTAATTTAAAGCCACAGGGTAAGCATACCATTGTTGTATGTCGCGGTACTGCCTGTCACACCAAAGGTTCACGCGACTTACTCAATAATGTTGGTCAGGTTTTAGGCTTCAGATATGAATATGATGAAACTGAACCGACTTATACCACTCCTGATAATGAGTTCACAATTAAGACGGTAGCGTGTTTCGGACAATGTGCACAAGCATCGGTTATATCAATTGATGGCACAATACATAGTAATGTAAATGCTCAGAAATTACTCAAAATCCTTAAAAAAGTCAAAGTGTCATGAAACCAAAAAGTTTACAGCAATTAGAACTCTTAAGCGGTTCATATATGAAAGGTATTTTACCTGACAAACCTATGATTTTAATAGGGATGGGTACTTGTGGCATTGGTAATGGTGCTGATGTTCTGTATGATACATTAAATAAGTATGTAGCTGAGAATAATTTGCCTGTTATTATAAAGTCAACAGGTTGTTTTGGTTTTTGTGCCGAAGAGCCATTAGTTACATTATATCAGCCGGGTAAACCTTTACTGATATATAGCAAAGTAACTGAAAATGAGGCTCTGAAAATATTAAACGGTGTAATATCGGGAAAAATATATACTAAAGGAATTTTATGTAGAATTGAGAGCTGGCATCATATTACGAAATCAATTGAATATGGTAGAGGATATGAAAAATATCCGCTGTGGAATGAATTGCCGTTTTTTAAAGGACAGAAAAAGCTTGTTTTAAGAAATGCGGGATTAATAAATCCGGAGTCGATTGAAGATTATATAGCCATTGGCGGTTATCGTGCTTTAGCAAAGGTACTTTCGGGTATGAGTTCGCAAGATGTGATAGACGAAGTGATGACTTCAGGACTACGAGGCAGAGGTGGTGCAGGCTATCCGACAGGTAAGAAATGGTCGCTAATGAAAGCTAATGGCGGCAAGAAAAAGTATATTATCTGTAATGCTGATGAAGGCGATCCGGGAGCATATATGAACAGGAACGAAATTGAAAGCGATCCACATTCCATACTTGAAGGCATGATGATAGCAGCATATGCAATGGGAGCAGATGAGGGAATAGCATATGTCAGGGCAGAATATCCTCTGGCAATCAGACGTTTGCAGCAGGCAGTTGCTCAGGCAGAAAGTTTGGGTTTAGTTGGAGATAATATTTTAGGTTCTGATTTCAGCTTTAAATTTGATTTTGTAGAAGGTGCAGGAGCATTTGTTTGCGGAGAAGAAACGGCTTTGATAGCATCCATTGAAGGTAAGGCTGGGCGACCGGTACCTCGACCGCCATATCCGGCAGCAAAAGGGCTATATGGCTGTCCGACAAATATTAATAATGTAGAAACATGGTGTAATATTCCAATCATAATCGATAAAGGTGGCAGATGGTTTAGAGAAACTGGTACAGATAAAAGTCCGGGTACAAAAGTTTTCTCGTTAGTCGGCAAAATCAAAAACACAGGTTTAGTCGAATTACCGCTTGGTTCAACCCTCGAACAATTTATTTTTGGGATAGGAGAGGGTACAGGGACGATAAAAAAGGTTAAAGCAGTGCAGACCGGCGGTCCTTCAGGTGGTTGTATACCTGCAAAATACTTTAATACACCTGTTGATTATGAGTCACTTGCTTCAATTGGTGCAATTATGGGTTCGGGTGGTATGGTTGTGATGGATCAGGATAATTGCATGGTTGATGTTGCACGATATTTCTTGGAGTTTAATTCAGGAGAATCATGCGGTAAATGTACGCCATGCAGGGAAGGATTAGCACAAGCATTGGCTATACTCACAAAAATAACAAAAGGTCAGGGTACAAATTCCGACCTGATTATGTTAGAAATGTTAAGTCAGACTATAAAAGATACTGCCATTTGCGGATTAGGTCAGACCGCTCCCAATCCTATTCTGACAACATTGAAATATTTTCGCCATGAATACGAGGAGCATATTCAAGAAAAACGCTGTTATGCAGGAGTTTGTGAAGATTTATTTATGGCTTTATGTGAAAATTCTTGTCCGCTGCATATGAATATCCCAGGATATATTGAATTGATAAAAGAAGACAGGATAGAAGATGCGTTTGAGTTGACATTACGTGATAATCCACTTCCGGGAACGATTGGCAGGATATGCCATTTCCACTGTCAGATGCGTTGCAAGAGAGAGATGCTTGACGAACCTGTTTCGCAGGGAGAGGTGCACAGATATTTGGCAGATACAATGTATAAGTTAGGTAAAGAAAATGATATTTATCAAAAATTGATTGATGAGAAACTTCCTGATACAGGCAAGAAAATAGCAATAATTGGAGCCGGACCTGCCGGACTTACTGCTGCTTTTTATCTTGTAAGATTAGGTCATGATATTACTATATATGAAGCTATGTCAGAGCCTGGAGGTATACTTAGATATGGAATTCCCCAATACAGATTGCCAAGAGCAGTATTGAAAAAAGAAATTAAACTGATTAAGAAACTTGGAGTTAAATTTATTTTCAACACTACATTGGGTAAAGAAATCTCCATAAAAAAATTAGATAAGAACTTTGATGCGATATATTTGGCAATCGGTGCTTGGAAAGAGATGGAGTTAGACATGCCGGGTATAAAAGCAGATGGCGTTTGGTCGGGTACTGAAATTTTAAAGATACTTGCATTAGACAAGCAACCGCCAATAGGACAGAAAGTTGCGATAATCGGTGCAGGTAATGTCGCTGTCGATGCTGCCAGAAGTTTATGGAGATTAGGCAAGGATGTAACTATAGTTTACAGACGAGATAAATGTGATATGCCTGCCAATCATGTTGAGATACAAGAATCCGAAGCAGAACAAATTAAGTTTCAATTTATGTCAGCACCTTCGGAAGTTATTGTTGATAAAAATAATAAAGTCAAGGGTTTGAAAGTTGAGTTGATGACATGTGGTGGAATTGATACTTCAGGTAGACGGCGACCGGTGCCAACCGGAAAATTCGATGAAGTTGCTTGTGATTCAATAATTATGGCAATTGGAGAAACTGTTGACTCAGAAAATTTAATTGATAATGGGTTCAACACTTTAAAAGATGGCAATATTGTTATAAATTCATTCAGTCAGGTAACAAATAAGGAGAAATTCTATGCCGGTGGCGATGCTGTAACCGGACCATCGACAGCAGCGGAAGCAATGGGTATGGCACGGAAAGCAGCAGAATCTATCGATTTTGATTTGATGAATGAAAAACGTTTCCATCTTTTATTTAAGAAGTTCATTTACAGGAATGTAGTACCGTCTAATCCTCGAAGAGCAGCAAAGAATATTTCATATAAACTTGCTGTAAGAGAGCGTGTAGGAAACTTCCACGAAGTTGATTGTGGATATACAGGTGAGCAGGCAAGAAATGAGGTTTCACGTTGTCTGAGATGCGATGTTCGTTTATAGTTTAATAATTAGCACATTATTTACGTATGAATATTACAATTAATCAAAAACATTACCAAGTGCCTGATGATATTACAATCATGGAAGCATGTTCATATGTAGGCATACAAGTACCATCATTGTGTTATTTGAAAAATGTATCTCACAATGCATCATGTGGTGTATGTGTTGTAGAAGTTAAAGGTGCAAAGTCGCTTTTACGTTCATGTATCACAACTATCACTGAAGGTATGGAAATTACTACGACTAATGATAGGATACAAAATGCACGAAAGATGAATGTAGAGCTGTTACTCGCCAATCATCCGCTTGACTGCCAGACATGTGACAGGAACTTAAATTGCGAATTACAGCAATTGACATATGATTTTGGTATTCGTGAAAGAAGATTTAAAGGCACAAAAAAAGCCATTCAATGTAAAGATTATACATCATTGTCATTAGTCAGAGATCCGGAAAAATGTATTTTATGTGGTAGATGTGTAGCGGTTTGTAGTGAAATGCAGACAGTTAAAGCAATTGATTTTGCGGGGCGTGGACAAAAAACACGTATCTCTACATTTATGGATTTAGGTTTAGGAATGGTTGCATGCACAAACTGCGGCCAGTGTGCGTTGGTGTGCCCGACCGGAGCAATTGTTGAAAAAGATGCGGTTAGTGATGTTTGGAGAGAAATTCATAATCCGAAGAAAATAGTGGTTGTGCAGACAGCTCCTGCTATCAGGGTAGGTATTGGAGAAGCAATGGGAATGCCGTTTGGCAGTTTGGTTACAGGTAAAATGGTTGCCGGACTGCGATTGTTAGGGTTTGATAAGGTTTTTGATACCGACTTTGCTGCCGACCTGACAATTATTGAAGAAGGTAATGAGTTGATAAATCGTATTCGAAATAATGGTACATTACCTATGATAACATCCTGTTCGCCGGGTTGGATTAAATTCATAGAGCATTTCTATCCTAAGTCTTTGTCTCATTTATCAACATGTAAGTCGCCACAGCAAATGTTTGGTGCAATAGCAAAGACATATTATGCAGAGCAAGAAAATATTGATCCGAGAGATATAGTTGTAGTGTCGGTAATGCCTTGTACTGCAAAGAAATACGAAGCTAAACGTCCGGAAATGGATGGTGCTTTCGAATATTGGAAGCGCAAAATGGATTTAAAAGCCGAAGATAGATTTTATGATGTTGATTATGTGCTTACGACAAGAGAATTAGCACGTATGTTTAAAGAAACCGGAATTAAATTTATTTCTTTACAGGAAGAAGATTTTGACAATCCGTTAGGTTCTTCATCAGGAGCAGGTGTAATATTCGGAGCAACGGGAGGTGTTATGGAAGCAGCCTTACGAACTGCATATGAAGTGTTGACAGGTCAACCTTTGGAAGATATAAATCTTACGGCAGTAAGAGGTATGCAAGGAATAAGGGAAGCCTCAATAAATATTAATGGTAAAGATATTAATGTTGCTGTGGCACACACACTTAAAAACGCAAGAATTTTATTAGATCAGATTGAAAATGGAACGTCCAAATATGATTTTATAGAAGTCATGACTTGTCCGGGTGGTTGTCTTGGCGGTGGCGGTCAGCCTATACCAACCACAGATGAAATCAGAAAACAGCGAGCAGCTTCAATTTATGCAGCTGATTCTCATAAAATTATTAGAAAATCACATGAGAATCCTGAAATACAGTACTTATATTCCAATTTTTTAAAAGAGCCATTAGGAGAATTGTCACATCACTTACTTCATACAAAGTATATTGAAAGGAGTATGATATAGTTGTTGGTTAGTTAGTAGGCAGAGCGTATTTATCTCAAAGGGATAATATATTTATAGAGAGCTTAATAAGTAAAAACCCCGATGAGATAAATCTCTGTCGGGGTTTTATGGTGTAAACAACCAGAGAACAAAAAACTCAAAATACAGGTTTGTACTTTAACTCAAAATATTAAAGTGATTAATAAAATATTATGAAACGTCAACACAAATAAGTAATTGAATTTGTGGTGCAAAGGTAGACCAATTGATTCGCATAATATTTAGCATAACTTCATCAAAGTTTCATCAAAGTTCTAACAACATTGTTAAGGTTGTTTAAAATTAAGGGTTTAAATGTTAGTTTTATGAAAAAATGAGATAATTTCGTCAGCGATTAGACTGAGTCTAACAAGATATGCCTGTAATTATTGTTTATGAAAAAAGTATTATTAGTCGAAGATGACATCAATCTTGGCACAACTCTCAAAGGTATTTTGGAAATCAATAACTTTACTGTTTGTTATTCTGATGGAAGTGAAATTGTATCCGATACGTCCAAGCAGTTTAAGCCTGATATTATTATTATGGATGTTTTATTGCCAAATAAAAAGAATGGATTCCAATTTGCAGAAAATATAAGACGACAAAAAAATCAAGTTCCAATCTTATTTATTACAGCTTTAGATGGAGCGAGTGCTATTAAAAAGGCATTTAGCTTTAAGAATTCTGATTATGTCAATAAGCCATTTAAGGTTCAAGAGGTATTATTGCGAATACATAATCTCCTTGCAGAGAGATATAGTTTCAATTTTATAGAAAATTACTATAAAATAGGTAATAGCGTATTTTTCCCAAAGGAGCAAATAATAGTCAGAGATCAAGAAGAATGGCATCTGAATAAATACCAAGCAAGGGTATTGATAGAGCTGATTAAGCATAGAGGCTTATATGTCAAGAAAAGTGTGATTATTGAAGAGGTTTGGGGTTTAAGTGACTATAAATCAAAAGAAAATTCTCTGAATAATATTCTTAGCGGATTAAGAAAATGTTTTATCACAGATCCTTCGGTTAAAATAAAAAATGTGATTAAGCTTGGAATAAGTTTAAGTGTTAATGAGGAATGATGATAATTGAAATTATAAAAAAAGATCGAACATTTCTGCCCGATCTTTTGAGTTGAAGTGAAATTTGCTTATCAGCCAATGTGTTGATTATTAATGTTTAAATTATCCACATTTTGAGTGACCACAACTTTTGCATGTCAAACAACCCTCCTGATAGATTAATGATTTTTCGCCACAGTTTGGACAAATTTGTTCAGAGATTTGAGTCCCATCAGGTATATATTTTTTCAAAGCTCGTTCGACACCAACTTTCCAAGTATTAATTGACTCACTATCCAATTGCAAGCTTGATACAAGTTTAACTACCTGATCAATAGGCATTCCGTATCTCAACACGCCTGAAATAAGTTTAGCATAATTCCAGAATTCTTTGTCGAATTTGTGAGAAAGTCCTTCTACAGTAGTTTTGAAGCCTCTTTTGTTCATAAACTGGAAGTCGTACCTTTTATTTCCTTCTTCGTCGGTAGTCTTGATAATCTTTCCTTCCGTAACCGTTTTTGGCAATAAAATTCCTTCTTCATCATCAGCAATACCTGTAAAGATTTCATATGGACGCTCATCTTTTAATCCAACAAAAGCAATCCATTTATCACGATTGTTTTGGAATCTCACAACATCACATTTAAGTTCTTTTGGCCGCACTAATCTATCTTCGATATCAGGGAAGCATACTTGTTTTACACTATCTTCTTTGTCTTTTTTATCTATTAAAACACCTGAACGTGAACCATCTCTATAAACAGTTACACCTTTACATCCGCTTTTCCATGCTTCTTCATATAACTTACCTACCAATTCCTCACTAACATCAGCAGGTAAATTAATTGTTACAGATATGGAATGATCTACCCATTTTTGAATTCTACCTTGCATTTGAACCTTTTTCAACCAGTCGACATCATTTGCTGTTGCCTTGTAATAAGGTGATTTTTCAACAAGTGCTTCCAACTCCTCGTGTGTATAGTGTTGAGTTGTAGAGTGACCGTTGGCTTCCATCCATGTTACAAATTTATGATGAAAAACAGAATATTCTTCCCATGAATCACCATTTTCATCCACAAAATCAATTCTTACATTTTTATCGTTCGGATTTACCTTTCTTCTTCTTGTATAGTAAAGCATAAATGCAGGTTCGATACCTGATGTTGTTTGCGTCATAATGCTGGTAGTGCCGGTAGGTGCAATTGTCAGACAAGCAATATTTCTTCTGCCATATTTTACCATGTCTTCATATAGTTGAGGATCAGCATCTTTGAGACGATTTATGTAAGGGTTGTTTTTCTCGCGCTCGGCATCATAAACAGTGAACTTACCTCGTTCTTTAGCCATATTCACTGATGAGCGATAAGCTGAAAGTGCCAATTCTTTATGTACCTTTTCAGAGAAATCGGTTGCATCATCAGTACCGTATCTCAAACCTAAAGCAGCCAGCATATCACCTTCTCCTGTAGTACCAACACCGGTACGGCGACCTTGCGAAGTTTTTTCTTTAATCTTTTCCCAGAGTTGAAATTCAGTTCCTTTTATAACGTCATCTTCAGGGTCGGAATTGATTTTCTCAATTATCTTCTCGATTTTCTCCATTTCAAGATCGATGATGTCATCCATTATCCTTTGAGCTAATTCTACATGCTGTTTGAAAAGTTCAAAATCAAAGTAAGCATCTTGTTTAAAAGGATTTACAACATATGAATATAGATTGATTGCAAGAAGTCGGCAGCTATCATACGGACATAGAGGAATCTCGCCGCAAGGATTGGTTGAAACAGTTTTATAACCTAAATCAGCGTAACAATCGGGTACGGATTCTTTTATTATTGTATCCCAGAAAAGAATACCCGGCTCAGCAGATTTCCATGCATTGTGCACAATCTTCTTCCATAGGGCATTAGCATCGGCATCCTTAGTAAACCATGGATTATCTGAATGAATAGGATATTGCTGAGTGAAAGGCTTGTTTTCTAAAGCTGCTTGCATAAACTCGTCGTTTATTTTTACAGAAACATTAGCACCTGTCACTTTTCCCGATTCCATTTTTGCATCTATAAATGACTCTGCATCAGGATGCTTGATGGAAACGCTTAACATCAAAGCACCTCTTCTTCCATCTTGTGCTACTTCACGTGTGGAGTTTGAATATCTTTCCATAAAAGGTACTATACCTGTTGATGTTAAGGCTGAGTTTTTAACCGGAGAGCCTTTTGGTCTGATATGAGACAAATCGTGACCGACACCACCGCGGCGTTTCATTAACTGAACCTGCTCTTCATCAATTTTGATGATAGCTCCATAAGAGTCAGAGTCGCCGTCGAAACCTATAACGAAACAGTTTGATAAAGAAGCAACCTGAAATTCGTTGCCGATACCGGTCATGGGACTACCTTGCGGTACTATGTAACGAAAGTTTCTGAACAACTCAAAGAGAGTGTTACTGTCGAGAGGATTAGGATATTTCTTCTCGATTCTGGCAATTTCACTTGCAATCCGTCGATGCATGTCATCAGGGGTGAGTTCGTAAATATTCCCATACGAATCTTTTAGAGCATATTTGGTTGTCCAAACAGTAGTAGCTAAATCATCTCCCTGAAAAAATTTAAATGAGGCTTCACGTATTTCCTCCGTTGTGTACGTTTTTGTCTTCACGATTTTAAATTTGTTTATTTTTGATTATATGTTTAATAATGTTAGTCAATGAATTATGCGATTAAAATTTTTCATAAAATCGGACTACAATGTTAACCAATTTATTTTAAACTTCAAACAAAAAAGAATAATTTATTAGTAATTTAGAAAGCAAGTTTTCCAAAATGATTTATAACTATCAGATTAACAGATGATAATATAAATAAAAAATAGAAAAAGTTTTATAAAAAGATAATCTTAAAAATTTTAATGTAGATAAAATTAATTTTTATAGAGATTTCTTACAGACTTATTTCTCCATTTACGATAGTGAAAATTTTTGAATTGTTGTTGATTTGTTTGAGTAATTGATCGAGATGTTTTCTGTTTGTGTCGGTAATGAATATTTGTCCGAATAAATCGGATGATACAAGTTTTACAATTTGTTCAACCCTGTTTGAGTCTAATTTATCAAAAAGGTCATCTAATAATAATATAGGTGAACAAAAATGGATTTTCTTTAAAAAGTCGAACTGTGCGAATTTTAAGGCTATAAGGTAGGTCTTGTTTTGACCTTGAGAACCGATTTTTTTAATAGGATGTCCATCAAGTGTCATTTCAAGTTCATCTTTATGAATCCCTTGTGTTGAAAACCCTAAAGCAAAATCTCGAGTTCTGGTGTCAATCATTCTTTGCTTTAGACTTTCATGTTTTTGATATTGAGAAACATAATCTAAACTTACATTTTCTCTACCATAAGATATTTTATTATGAAAATCTTGAAAAACAGGTATGAATTCTTCAATAAATTTAGTTCTTTCTTCAAAAATGTATAAACCGATATTATCCATCTGTTCTTCGATAATCTCAAATACAGCTTCATCGATATGTGTATCGCTTTTCAGAAGGGCATTACGCTGTTTCAACAGAATATTATATTGAAGTAGTTGATGCAGATAATTCTTATTAAATTGTGAAATTACTCCATCCATGAATTTGCGTCTTTCATCACTGCCTTCTGAAATTAATTCAATATCATCCGGCGACACCATTACTAACGGAATTAATCCTATATGATCCGACAGCTTTTCATATTCTTGTTTATTGCGTTTAAACTGTTTTTTTTGCTTGCGTTTCATTCCGCAATAAATCTGCTCTTGAGTATCGTTTTTTTCATAATCACCTTGAATAAGAAAGAAATCAGCACTATGATTTATGTTTTGTGAATCAATTAAATTAGAGTGACTTTTACAAAAAGATAGATAGTAAATGGCGTCAAGGATATTGGTTTTACCCATACCATTATCACCAATAAAGCAATTAATTTTATCAGAAAATGATAAATTTGCGTCTGAAATATTTTTATAATTTATGATAGAAAGTGACTTAAGCTTCATTTGTAATTAAGCTGATTTTGCACAAAAGTAACAATTTTTTTCTACCTTTGCGAGGTTTTTCATATTAAACTTATCAACATATTTCAACTATACTACAATGTCAAAAATAACAAAAGAAGATGCTTTAAAGTATCATTCGCAAGGTAAACCCGGTAAAATAGAGGTAGTTCCAACAAAACCATACAGTTCGCAACGTGACTTATCATTGGCTTATTCGCCAGGCGTTGCTGATCCTTGTTTGGAAATCGAAAAAAATTCTGATTTAGCGTATGAATACACGGCTAAAGGTAATTTAGTTGCGGTTATCTCTAATGGTACGGCTGTTTTAGGACTTGGAAATATCGGAGCTATTGCAGGAAAACCTGTTATGGAAGGCAAAGGTTTGTTGTTTAAAATTTTTGCGGGGATAGATGTTTTTGATATTGAAGTAAATGAGACTGATCCTGAAAAATTTATTCAGGTTGTAAAAGCTATATCGCCAACTTTTGGAGGTATAAATTTAGAAGATATAAAAGCTCCTGAATGTTTTGAAATCGAAGATAGATTGAAAGAAGAGCTTGATATTCCGATTATGCATGACGACCAGCATGGAACTGCAATTATTTCTGCAGCAGGATTGCTAAATGCTTTGGAAATAACAGGTAAGAAAATCAGTGAGGTGAAGATTGTGGTGAATGGGGCAGGGGCATCAGCTAATTCGTGCACACAATTATATGTATTGCTGGGAGCAAAGGTTGAGAATATTGTGATGGTTGATTCAAAGGGTGTTATTAATAAAAAACGAACAGACTTAAATGAAAGAAAGAAATTATTTGCAACATCACGTGAAATTATGACTTTAAGTGAGGCTGTTGTTGGTGCTGATGTTTTTCTTGGTTTGTCGGTTGCGGGTGTTTTATCTAAAGAGATGGTGCAGACTATGAATGATAATCCTATCGTTTTTGCTTTAGCCAATCCTAATCCTGAGATTTCATATGATGATGCAATCAGTGCACGACCTGATATCATCTTTGCCACCGGTCGCTCCGACCATCCAAATCAGATTAATAACGTACTTGGGTTTCCATATATTTTCAGGGGTGCACTTGATGTTAGGGCAAAATGTATCAATGAGGCTATGAAAGTGGCGGCAGTGCAAGCCATTGCTGATTTAGCGAAAAAGGCTGTGCCCGATGTGGTAAATGCTGCATATAACATCAAACGCTTATCATTTGGGAAGGATTATTTAATACCCAAACCGCTTGATCCTCGTTTGTTGACAACGGTTGCACCTGCTGTAGCTAAGGCAGCTATGGAATCAGGAGTAGCACGAAAGAAAATCAAAGATTTTGATGCTTACGATTTAAGATTGAGAGAGTTAATGGGTAGTGATAATAAAATGCTTAGAAGATTTTATGAAATTGCTCGCCAGCATCCTAAGCGTGTTGTGTTTTCAGAATCTAATCATATAAATATGCTTAAAGCGGCAGAAGCAGCTTTGGCAGAAAAGATTTGTTATCCGGTACTGTTAGGTAATGAAGAAAAAATTGCCAATATCGCAGCAGAAAACCATATCGACCTTACAGGCATTGAGATTGTGAATCTTCGTCATGATAGAGAAGAAGAACGCAGAATAAAATATGCACGACTTTTAGCGACTAAGCGAGGCAGAGAAGGGATGACCTTTGAAGAAGCGTACGAAAAAATGTACGAACGTAATTATTTTGGTATGATGATGGTTGAAACAGGAGAAGCAGATGCTTTAATAACAGGTGTTTACTCTCGTTATACAGATTCTGTGAATGTTGCTAAGGAAGTTGTAGGAATACGTAGCGGATTGAATCATATAGGTGCAATGCACATTATGAATACTAAGAAAGGAGTTTTCTTTTTAGCCGATACATTATTCAATCGTCATCCTTCTACAGAAACTCTGATTGATGTGGCAAAATTAACATACAATACTGTTAAGTTTTTTAATCATGAACCTGTTATGGCAATGTTGTCGTATTCAAACTTCGGCTCTGTACAGAGTGGCAGTCCGGCAAGTATCCATGAAGTAGTTGAAACTTTGCACACCAAATATCCTGAAATATGTGTCGATGGAGAAATGCAAGTTACATTTGCGTTAAATCAGAAATTAAGGGATGATAAATATCCATTTTCTAAACTTAAAGGTAAGAAGGTAAATACTCTGATATTCCCAAATTTGAGCTCAGCTAATACCACTTATAAAATGCTGATTGAGATGGGATTAGCGGATACAATTGGTCCTATACAAATGGGATTGAACAAACCGATACATATAGTAGACGTAGAAAGCTCAGTGCGTGATATTGTAAACATCACAGCCGTAGCTGTATTGGACGCAATTGTCAACGACCAGCGAGAATGGAACGAAAAAGTGCAGGAGCTATAAACTATTTTACTTTAGCCTGTATCTTTTTTCCACGAATATCAATATAAATTACAGAACCGGATTTTGCGTATTGGGTTGCAACATAGCCCATACCAATTCCGGTTTGAGTTCCCGGCAGGATAGTTCCGGATGTAACTCTTCCAATAACATCATTGGTTTCATTTACAATGGTATAACCTTGTCGCGGTATACCTCTTTCTGTCAAATCGAAACGCACAAGCTTTCTGTAAACTCCTTCTGCTTTTTGTCTTTCGAACAAAGGACGGTCGATGAAATTTTTACCATCAACAAATTTTGTAATCCATCCTAAGCCTGCTTCGATAGGAGATGTCGTTTCGTCAATATCATTTCCGTACAGACAAAATCCTGATTCAAGACGTAGCGTGTCTCTGGCTCCTAAGCCTATAGGTTTTATGCCGAACTGTTCGCCTGCTTCAAAAATAGTATTCCATATCTTTTCTCCATATTCCGGAGAGAAATATAATTCAAAACCACCCGCTCCTGTATAACCGGTATTTGAAATTATAACTTCTTCAACTCCTGCCATTTCTCCTACTGTGAAATGATAATATTTCAATTCGGAAAGATTAATGCTCGTAAGTTTTTGCAATACATCTATGGCTTTCGGACCTTGAATTGCTAATTGAGCCATCCATTCAGAGGCATTATCCATTTCTACACCTTCTTTATTATTGTCATTCAGCCAGTTCCAGTCTTTTTCTAAATTTGAGGCATTAACTACCAATAAATATTTCTGAAACTCATAATGATAAATTAAAATGTCGTCTATAATTCCTCCCTTACCATTCGGCAGACAAGTATACTGAGCTTTACCATAGGGAAGTCCCGTAAGATCATTGGTTGTCATACGTTGAAGAAAGTCGAAAGCTTTTGGACCTTTAACCCATATTTCGCCCATATGAGACACATCAAAAACACCAACAGCATTTCTTACAGTAAGATGTTCGTCAGTTATACCTGAATATTCAATAGGCATATAATAGCCTGCAAATTCATGTAATTTTGCTCCGAGAGATTTGTGTATATTGATAAAAGGAGTGAAGTTCATATTATTCAATTTTATTTTTTAGCAAGATTTTTAATTATATTGATGATGACTTGAGATGATTTTTCCATAGATTGAATAGGAACATATTCAAAGCGACCATGGAAATTATGTCCGCCTGCGAAGATATTAGGGCAAGGTAAACCTTTAAACGATAGCTGAGAGCCATCAGTGCCACCACGAATAGGTTTGATGTTGGGTTCAACATCGGCTTCTCTCATTGCTTCTGCCGCTAAATCAACAATATGCATTAGTGGTTCAACTTTTTCGCGCATATTATAATATTGATCATTAATTTCAATTTCAGCAGTATTTTCACCAAATTCAGTATTTATTTTATTTACAAGATGAGTCATTTCTTTTTTTCTTCGCTCAAATCTGTCACGGTCATGGTCACGAATGATATAGTTTAAAGTTGTTGTTTCAACTGTTCCTTCTAAACTCATTAAATGATAAAATCCTTCGTAACCTTCTGTATGTTCGGGAGTTTCGTGGCGAGGTAACATAGATATAAACTGATTGGCAATACGTATAGAATTCTTCATTTTACATTTTGCATACCCCGGATGAACATTTATGCCATGAAAAGTAACCTTAGCACCGGCAGCATTGAAGTTCTCATACTCAAGCTCTCCAATCTCTCCTCCATCTATAGTATAAGCCCATTCGGCACCAAATTTTTCTACATCAAAAAGATGCGCACCACGACCAATTTCTTCATCAGGCGTAAAACCGACTCTTATTTTACCATGCTTGATATCAGGATTGGCAATCAGATATTCCATAGCAGTTACAATTGCAGCAATACCGGCTTTATCATCAGCACCTAATAAAGTAGTTCCGTCTGTAACAATAACATCCTGACCTTTATACTGTAATATTTCGGGATATGTAGAAGTTTCTAATACAATTAACTTTTCTTCATTCAGTAAAATGTCGTTGCCATCGTAATTGTAAATAATCTTTGGTTTGATGTTTTTACCAGACATATCCGGACTTGTATCCACATGAGAGATAAAGCCGATAGTTGGTACTTTTTTATCGGTATTTGCAGGTAAAGTAGCCATTAAATATCCGTTAGAATCTAAAGAAACATCACTTAATCCAATAGATTTTAGTTCTTCGGCAAGAAATTGTGCAAACACCATTTGTCCGGGTGTACTTGGTGTTAAATTAGTCTCAGAATCAGAAGTGGTATGAAAACTCACATATTTTAGGAAACGATCAGCTATATTCATTACAGTCATATTATATTTGTAAATGTATAAATATCGAATAAGAATGAGCAAAGATAACAGAATTTTGATACTTTTGCAATAAGTTTTATAGAACATTATTATTAAATATATTATGCGTATTGCTGTATTCTCAGGTTCATTCAATCCCATCCATAATGGTCATACTCAATTAGCAAACCATCTGATTATGAATAATATAGTTGATGAGGTGTGGTTGATTGTATCACCTTGTAATCCCCTGAAAGATATTACAAATCAACTTGATGAATATATTCGCTTGGACATGGTAATTGCGGCTATAAGTGGAAATAATAGAATTAAAGCTTCTGATATTGAATTTTCCATGCCTATTCCTTCTTACACAATTGATACTTTAAATCATTTATCTGAAATGTTTGATGAACATCAGTTCGTTTTAATAATTGGAAGTGATAATGCAATAATTTTTGATCAATGGAAAGACTATGATGAACTACTTAAAAGGTACGAAGTTTACGTTTACCCACGAAAAGGTTATGATTTTTCAACAGTAAAAGGTAAATATCCCTCAATGCAAGTCTTAAATACCCCATTTTTTGATGTATCTTCTACTCAAATAAGGCAAATGATACAAAACAAACAAGATGTATCAGATTTGATACACCCTGATGTTTATGACTACATCAAAGAAAACAATTTGTATGAATAATCTTGATTATTCACTAATTACCTTATGCCCCGCAGGGGTATTATTATGCATAACCGTATGTACGCGAAGCGTAGCTTACGGTTATAAAGTATCCTCTGTATATATAACCCCGAACTTCGCTTCGCTCGTACGGGGTTATGCATAATTTTGCCCCATGCGGGGCAGGACGTAAAACTTAGGATGTTTTTTGGGTAATCTTTTTATAAATAAGGATTCGAAACTTTTTCTTCTCCTATGCTTGTAGTCGGACCATGACCTGGATACACAACAACATCATCAGGGAGAATTAATAATTTTTCAGTTATATTCTTTATTAGAGTGGCGTAATCACCTCTTTCTAAGTCGGTTCGTCCGATTGAACCACTAAAAAGCACATCTCCGGCGAAAAGTACTTTTTCAGCTTCGCAATAAAAAACAATATGTCCCGGACTATGACCCGGAACATGCAAAATCTTGAATGTGGTATTACCAAATGTTATTTCCTGATTTTCTTCTAAGAAACTGCCAATCTTTTGAGCATCTTCCAACATTGGAAATCCGAAAATATTGCCACCTTTTACTACACGCTCTAATAAAAACAAATCATCTTTGTGAGCCTCAGGTAATATGCCATAAGTATCGAACAAAAACTTATTACCAAATTGATGATCGAAATGAAGATGTGTATTTAACACTCTTACTAACTTCAAATTGTTGCTTTCCAAATAATTCTGTAAAGCTTTCTTTTCATTTTCGAAATAACATCCGGCATCAATTACAACTGCCTCACCTGTTTCGTCGCTAACTATATAAGTATTCTCCTGAATAGGATTAAAAGTAAAAGTCTTGATTGAAATCATATTGTCCCTTTTAATAGTGGCTTAAATACATCTTCATATTGATAATAACCCGGAGGCTTGTCCATTAAATTTTCAGCAACGAATGTAACTCCATTTCCGAAAGCCTCTCTGGATATCGACTCATGTGTAAGTCTTATTGTTTGATATTCAAATCCAAAGATAACTTGATGTCGCCCCACAATTCCACCTGCTCTTACAGAATTAATTTGCGAAGGCTTTAATTTTAAAGCTTCAGCCATTTTTATTGCAGTTCCCGACACGCCATGTTTTTGTCTGAAATGCTCTTCAACAATCTCAATATCAACAAATGGTGCAATATTCTTTAGAGCTTTAGCTGCAAAGATAAGATAATTAATGCCTAATGTGATATTAGGCGACCAAAAGACTGTAGTTTTATTACTTAATTCCTTCAAAAAATCAATTTCTTTTTTATCATAATGTGAAATTGCAGATATAATTCTGATATTTCTATCAGCAGCAGCTTCACCATACGAATAAATTCCATGTTCAGATGAAAAATCGATTATAACGTCAACAGGCATATCGTCAAATAACTTTTCGATATTAGTGTTTTCTAATGAATAAACGTAGCTTTCATTGTCTGATTCAAGTTCCAAGATTTCGGAGACATTTCTTTTTTCTTGTTTTGGCGTTTTTCTGAGTACCCACATTAGGTCGAAATTCTCCTTTTTTATTAATACTGATGCAACAGCTTTTCCTGTATTGCCAAAACCAATTAATCCAACTTTCATCTCTTTTATTTATAAAGAAGTTTATATTTGTTCTTATCCCAAGAACGTTTAACACCCAAAAATAAGGAATTTTATCAGTTTAGCAACATTCTTTTAATGTTTTTTTGTTTTTATTATTTCTCAATTTTCTCAATTTTTATATTGATATATTAGTACGTTGATATGTTTATTCGTAAGATTAACACAGATAATAAAACAATTAATTAACTTTGTCGTTGTAAGTTTAAGATTACATCATTGCAGTATTTTATGAAAAAATTTAGTTCAAAAGAGAAGGCGGTAAAGATCAATATCGAAAGTATCCATTATGGTACAGTGGCTGAAATTGGCGGCGGACAGGAAACTGCCCGTCATTTATTTCAAGCCGGTGGTGCTTCAAACTCTATTGCAAAGACTGTTTCAGCTTACGACAAACTGTTTAGCGACCATTTTTATAACGAGGATATGCCATCGCGACATGTTTCTGAGGACAGGTTATGCAAAATGGTTAAATATGAATATGATGAATTGATTAAAATTTTAGACAAGGCTAATTCACAAAAGTTTTTTGCCTTTGCCAATACTGTCGAGACTATTAATTTTAATAAAACCAATCAAGGAAACGGTTGGCTGGGAATAATGGTTGAAGGAAGCGATAGATATAACCCTAACTTAATTCTTATCCATGTCAAACTGCTGGAAAATGACACTCTGCTTCAACAATATACTTTGGGTACATTGGGTGTAAATTTAATTTATGGTGGATTGTTTCTGTTAGATAATCCTACTGAGATTTTATTAAGTCTAACTGATAATCTTGATTCTGACCGTGTTGAGATAGATTATATACACACAAGCGGTCCGGATTTCAATAATGTAGACAACCGCTTGCTGAATCTAATGTTGGTAAGAAATAATATGACTCCGGCAATTATGTTTGATAAAACCGGTAAGGTTATTCAGCCGGGTGATATGCTCTACAAGAAGAATATCATTCTGAATAGGGGTTATTTCAGACCAATCCATAATTTGAGTATGAAATTTATAGAGGATAGTATGGAGGTTTTTAAGAGAGACGAAGACTATACTCCTGAAAATACCATTGCTTTCTGTGAAATTTCGCTTAATTATTTGATGCAAGGAGAGGAAGTTGATGAATCGGATTTTCTTCACCGTGTTGATTTGATGAATCTGATGGGACAAAGCGTTATGGTTTCCCGCTTCAAACGATATTTTGAGTTGGTTAAGTATTTTGGTCAGTTCCGAATTATTAAGCTACGTATAGTAATGGGACTTCCTACTTTTGATAAAATACTTACTAATCAAGGTTATGATGACCTTCGTGGTGGTGTTTTACAAATGATGGGAATCTTATTCGCCGAAAACGTAAAAATATATCTGTATCCATCTATAAATCAAGAAACAGGTGAAATTGTTTATCCGGATGACAATCACTTTCCTTCTGACATCAGGCTGTTGTGGCAATATTTAATTGAAACCAGAAAGATATTGATTATCAAAACTCTAACTCCTGATAATGTCGGAGTTAACACTAAGTTTATTACTTCTTTAATTGAAGATGGCAATTCTAAGCTTCGTTTCTACGTGCCTGATTTGGTTTATAAAGAAATCAAGAAAAACCGACTATTCGGCTATAACGAGCGATTATAACTGTTGAATATCACTCCATTAACAACGAAACCGGATCTGATAAATGATCCATTACCTGTCGCATGAAGCGTGCGGTATCTCCTCCATCCACTATGCGATGGTCGACCGACAATGATAGTCCTAACACATAGCCTATTACAATTTCATCATCTTTTACAACCGGCTGTTTTACAATTCGTCCAACTCCTAAAATACCTGCTTGTGGATAGTTAATTACAGGTGTACCGAATATGCCGCTGAATGTACCAAAATTAGTTATGGTAAAAGTGCCGTCTTTCATATCGTCAATATTCAATCTTCTTTCTTGTGCTTTAACTGCAAATTCTGTAATCTTTTGACTTATTTCAAAAATAGTCAATCTATCCGCATCCTTTATTACAGGCACAACCAATCCTTCTGATGTATCCATAGCAATACCGATATTAAACCTGTTTTTGTATATCATTCGGTTATTATCCATATCCATCTGCGAATTCATTATCCTGTGTTTCTTCAATGCCTGAATTGTTGCTTTTACAATAAATGGCAGATAGGTTAACTTCACTCCTCTTGCTGCAAATGATTCTTTGTAGCGTTCGCGTATTGCTATCAATTCTGAGACTTCAATTTCCTCGAATACAGTAACGTGGGCAGCATTATGTTTTGATTGAACCATATTACGTGCTATGGTTTTCCTAATCTGAGTAAGCGGTTCATATGTAACATCTTCCGGCTCATAAACCTGTGCAAATATTGTCTTTTCGACCGGACTTTTTGTTGCGACATAATTCTCAATGTCTTCTTTTGTTACTCGTCCTCCGGGTCCTGTGCCTGTCACCTGATTAATGTCTATATCCAATTCTTTCGCAAAGGCTCTGATATGAGGTGTTGCAAATGCTTTTTTCAATTTAGGTTCTTCGTAATCACTGATGCTTTCATCACTTGACGGCAAAACTGCATTAACATCTGCAATTTCAAGAGTGCCTACTACACCTGCTGTTTCTTCTTCATTTTGATTTTCCATAAATTCTTTATCGGATAATTCAATATCAACAAGGGGACTGCCAACTCGTACTACATCCCCGACATTTCCATAAATTTTCAATATTTTACCTGATTTAGGAGATGGTATATCTGCCGCAACCTTGTCGGTCTCCATGTTTACCAACAAATCTCCGGCGTTAACCTGTTGTCCAACTTTAACGTAAATTTCGAGTATGGTGCCCTCGTCAAGTCCTTCGCCAATATCAGGAAATTTAAATACGTATTTCATATATGCTAATAATGTGTTAATGTGAATAATGTGCTAATATGTAAATGTGCTAATATGTAAATGTGCTAATATGTTAATATGCTAATGTGCTAATGTGCTAATGTGCAAATTGTAAATATATAAATTGTAAATAATGATCAATACCTAACTGTACGCTCTATTTCGTAAAAAATACGATCGGGTGTAATAAGATAAAAAGGCTCTCCTTTAGCTAATGGTACAATTGTATCAAAGCCCATAACTCTCTTTGGTGGAGCTTCTAAGTACAAAAATGCTTCTTCATTGGCAATTGCCATCAGTTCAGCTCCTACACTAAATGACTCAGGCGCTTCGGCTACAATTATAACCCTACCTGTTTTCTTTATCGATTCTACAATTGTTTCTTTATCAATAGGATAGATAGTGCGCAAATCTATCAACTCTACTGAAATATTTTCTTCTTTTGCCATCTGAATTGCTTTCTGACATTCTCTAATCATCGCTCCAAAAGCTATTAAAGTAACATCCGAACCTTCAGATAAGACTTTTGCTTTTCCAATCGGAATAGAAAATTTTTCTTCGGGAACTTCTTGCTTTATAGCACGATAAATCCTTTTAGGCTCCATAAAGATAACCGGATCATCTGTTTCAATGGCTGAAATCATCAATCCTTTTGCATCATATGGTGTAGATGGCACAACCACCTTAATACCAGGAATATGCGCATAAAGTGCTTCCGGACTTTCCGAATGATGTTCGATAGCATTTATTCCGCCTCCATAAGGAAATCTTATCACCATAGGTGCTTTGTACCTACCTCTCGTTCTGTTATGCATCCTTGACACATTCGAAATAATCTGATTAAATGCAGGATAAGTGAACCCATCAAACTGAAGTTCTACAACTGGTCTTAATCCTGACATTGCCATTCCTAAGCCCGTTCCCACAATTGCTGATTCTGCTAAAGGTGTATCAAACACTCTGTTAGCTCCGTATTTCTTCTGTAAGCCTTCTGTTACCCTGAATACTCCTCCTTCAACACCAACATCTTCTCCAAACATAACAACTGTGTTGTCGTCAGAAAGCTTAATATCAAAGGCATTATTGATGGCTTGAACCATATTCATCACACTCATTTTCTTTTCTTCCTCCAGCTAATGTATTGTTCGTAATCTGTTTTTTGTTTTATCAATGTTTCAGGCATCTCAACATACATATAATTAAACACATCGTCTAATTCATATGGTCTGAAATTCTCTGCTTCGAGAAATTGCTTGTCGACTTCCTTTTTATATTCCTGAATTAACTCATCTTCATCAGACATTACAATTCCATTCTTATCAATGTATTTCCTTAATCTTAACAATGGATCTGCCTTCTCCCACAATTGTTCTTCTTCTTTAGTCCGATATTTCGAAGGATCATCGGATGTTGTATGCGCTCCTTTTCTATATGTATAAGCTTCTATTAATACCGGACCATTACCGGCTCTTACATAATCCATCGCTTCTTTGTAGGCAACATACATGGCAAAGAAATCATTACCGTCTACTTTAATGCCCGGCATTCCAAATGCTACTGATTTTACAGCGAGATTAATTGAACGGGTTTGTTCACTCACAGGCACAGAGATAGCATATTGGTTATTCTGAATAGTAAAAACGATAGGGACCTGCCAAACTGCTGCAAAATTTAATGCTTCACTAAAATCTCCTTCTGATGTTCCTCCATCTCCTATAAAAGGAAAAACGACTTCGTCTTTTTGCTGATATTTAACTGAATAGCCGATACCTGTAGCATGTAGATATTGCGAACCTATCGGCACACAAAAGGGTAATACATGATGTGCATCTTGAAAATTACTTCCTTCTTCATTACCTAAATAATAAAGAAATATTTCTTTCAGACTTACACCTTTAGCAAGCATTAATCCCATTTCTCTAAAGGCAGGCACAACCCAATCTTGTGGTCGCACAACAAAACTTGAAGCTGCTTGTATCGCTTCCTGTCCTATAATTGGCGGGTAGGTGTACATCCTTCCTTGTCGCTGATACGAAACCGCCATCTGGTCGGCAGTCCTCGCAAACAACATAGATTTGTATGCTTGAAGTATAATATCATCGTCCAATGAAGGGAAATGTTTTGTATCGATTACCTCCCCATCATTGTCAATAATTCTGAAAATTTTATCCTCAATAGGATTGAATTCTTGAAAAATCATGCTTTATTGTTATGTCTCGACAATGTATGTTAAATTTATCAGTCAAATTGCAGCTCAACTGTCTTGCATTGTTAGCATATAACAATAAAATAGGAATAAGGTTTTAAAGTTTTAAATATTTTCGCCATTGTATCCATCCAATTACAGCCATTATAGTATATATTACAAAAAGGATTGTGGTTGGGTATAGCTCTTTATAAAAATATAACCCTGCTGAAACTGAATCTACTATAATCCATAAAATCCAATGCTCTATCATCTTCTTTGCCAGCATCCATGTAGCTGTTATACTTAATGCAGTAGTAAATGAATCGGCAAAAGGCAAGGGCGAATCTGTGTGGTTTTTTAGTATATAATAATATAGAAACAAAACTGCAATCGTGATTGGTAAGAGTATTAATACGTTTCTCAGATTTGTTTTTTTGATTGGTAATTCCTTTCCTGTCTGTTTTGCTTTTTCTTTCCAGCTAAACCACCCATAAATACTCACTCCAAGATAATAAAATTGAAGTGTCATATCTGCATAGAATTTACTCTGAAAAAAGACTACTATATATAACGCTGAACACATAAATCCGAAAATCCATAAACTAACCTTCTGTTTGATAGAAAGATATAGATATATAACGCTCAAAATTGAACCGATAATTTCAATGTAATGTGAATATATATAATTAATCATCTATAGTTTATAAATAATCATGAGCTTATTCTTCGGAGAAATGAACGAGCACATGTCTATATGAATTAAAAATTTTTGATTTTGACACAAAGCCTATGTATCTTTTATGCTGGTCGACTACAGGCAGATTCCATGCTCCGGTATCTTCAAAAATTTGCATTACTTTTTCCATTGGTAATTGATTATTGATTGTAGCCGGTGGAGATATCATCAGTTGCTTTACGGTAAATCGATTGTATAATTCCGGTCTGAACATGATATTTCGCACCTCATCCAATAGAACTATACCTAATAGGACCTCAGTATCGCTATCTACAACAGGAAAAATATTTCTTTTCGATTTTGATATTATTTTTATCAATTCGCCTAAAGTCATATCCGGACTTAAAACCTTTAAATCTGTCTCTATAACATTTTCTGTCTTCATTAATGTCAATACAGCTTTATCTTTATTATGTGTTATCAGCTCGCCCTTTTGTGCTAAACGCATTGCATACAAACTGTGCTTTTCAAAAATCTTGATAGTAAGGTACGACATGGTTGAAACTATCATCAACATTATAAACAGACTATAACTGCCTGTAAGTTCGGCAATTAAGAAAATACCGGTTAACGGTGCATGCATCACTCCCGACATCATTCCTGTCATACCTGCAAGAGAAAAATTTTCTAATGAAGTATTAAAGCCCATCATTACTGATACAGTAGCAAAAACAAAACCTGTTATACTACCAAGAAACAATGTTGGTGCAAATATTCCTCCTACTCCACCTGCACCATTAGTTGCGGCTGAGGCAAATATCTTGAATACTATTATAAGTGATAGGTATATGACCAAAATCCATTGATTGTCGCTGTAAGGTTGAAAGAAACTCCAGTCGAACACAGCCTTAGAGTCCCCATTGATTAATGCTTCAATAGTCTCGTATCCTTCGCCATAAAGTGGTGGAAATATAAATATCAACACACTTAAAATCGCACCTCCAATTGCTAATTTCCATATCGGCTTTTTTATCTTTCTGAAAAGACCTTCTATTTTATTCATTCCTCTTGTAAAGTAAAGAGAGACCAAGCCGCACACTATTCCGAGTAAAATAAATTGGGGTATCCTCTCTACTTCAAAAGTCTGTGCAGCTTCAAATCGGAACATGAAATCACTTCCGGAAAGGATATAAGTAAATGTCGTTGCTGTAACCGACGAAATAATAATTGGCACAACCGAGGCAACCGTCATGTCCAACATCAGTACCTCAAGCGTAAACATCAATCCTGCAATAGGAGCTTTAAAAATACCACCGATAGCACCTGCTGCACCACAACCTATTAAAAGCATCATGGTTCTTTGGTCCATCTTGAAAAACTTTCCAAGATTTGAACCTATAGCTGAGCCTGTCAATACAATAGGAGCCTCAGCACCAACAGATCCGCCAAACCCTATAGTAAGTGAGCTACCTATAATAGACGACCATGTATTATGTAATTTTAAGATGCTTTTTCTTTGGGATATTGCATATAAAATTCGTGTAACACCGTGACTTATATCATCTTTAACAAAGTATCTGACAAAAAGTGAAGCTAATAAAATACCAATAATAGGAAATACTAAATACCAATAATTAACATCAAGATGACTAAAATTATTCGTAAGAACTTGCTGAATTAAATGAATAGACGATTTGAGGAGATTAGCTGCTATAGAGGCGAATATACCAACTGCAAAGCTGAGAATTAAAATAAAGTGACGTTGTTTAATGTGGCTTTCGCGCCACGCCAACATTTTTATGTACCAATCTTTTTTATTCATTTTCTAATTCACCATCTCACACAAAAATCAATATTAATATCTGTGCCATGATTACTCTTAAAAACATTGTTAATGGATACACTGTTGAGTATGCAACAGCAGGAGCATCATTGCCGGCAGTAGCGTTAGCATATGCAAGCGCAGGAGGATCGGTAGTGCTTCCCGCAATTAACCCCATCAAAGTAAAGTAGTTGAGCTTCATCATCTTTCTACCGATTATACCTGCTACAACCAATGGAATCATTGTGATTAATACACCGCATCCAACCCAAAGCAAACCATCGCCATGAACTACAGTCTCGACAAATTGATCGCCTGATGCTATGCCGACACTTGCCAAGAATAAAGTTATTCCTATTTCTCTCAGCAATAAGTTAGCACTCTGAGTTGTGTATGTAATCAATCTCAATTTAAATCCAAATCTTCCAAGAAGTATTGCTATTACAAGCGGTCCGCCTGCCAAGCCTAACTTAACCGGCATCGGCATACCGGGTATATAAAATGGTATACTTCCGAAAATAATTCCCAGGAAAATACCTGTAAATAATGTTATCAAATGAGGTTCATCCAATCTTTTTAAAGTGTTTCCGAGTACTGATTCAATTCTTTTTATAGATTCGTGTGAACCAACCACTACAACTCTGTCGCCCACTTGCAGCACTAAATCTTCACTGGCAAACAAATCGAATCCGGAACGAATTACCCGCGTACAATTGACATTTAATGCTCTTAACTTCAACGATCCTAATGTCTTTCCGTTAATTTTGTCACGAGTAATAACTATTCTTCGAGATATCATTTTCTCTTCCGATTCTTTCCAGTCGAATTCAACAACATCTCCAAGTAATTCTTTTACAGGTTCGGCATCTTCATCTGCTGATACAACTAACACTATATCATTATTGTGTAAAACCGTATCTCCTTTTGGAATTGAATAATTTCCATCATGATAAAGCCGAGAGATAACAAACTGACGTCCAAGCAACTTACGTATTTGTATTAAATTCTTTCCATGAATAGCTTTTGAATGTATTTCTATAGTCATTAATCTTGTTCCTTCAGTATTTTCTATACTTTCTTTTATCTTTTCATGCTCTTTATCGAAATTTATTTTAAAAATTGTACGAATGATGATTAATGAGAAAATTATTCCTGTTACACCTAATGGATAAGCCACTGCATACCCTAAAGCTATCTGAGGAATTTCAGTAATCTGACCTGCATCATGAAGTTGTCGTAATGCTTCCTGTGCAGCACCAAGTCCGGGTGTATTAGTAACCGCCCCTGATAAAATTCCAACGAACATCGACATTGGTATTCTTCCTGCAAAAATGTAATACAAAGCAATCGTTACTCCAACTCCAAGGAAAACTATAGTGGCAGCAAGTAAATTCTGATGCATACCTCCTTTTTTAAATGAAGAAAAGAAACCGGGTCCGACCTGTAAACCAATGGAATATATAAACAGTATCAGTCCAAATTCCCGAAGGAAGTGCATTAACTCATGGTTTGCACTAAAACCAAAATGTCCGACAATTATACCTACAAAAAGAACAAAGGTCACCCCCAATGAGATACCAAAAAACTTAACTTTTCCAATCATCACCCCAATTCCAATCACAAATGCATACAATAAAATAGTGTGAGCTATGCCATCTTCTGTGAACAAAGAAATTAACCAGTCAAATTCCATTTTGATAAATAGTTGTGTAAAAATAAGTTATAATAAATTTATCTGTTTTTTAAAAGTTTTGCAAAGTTATCATTATTTATTTGAAAATAATAGGGGAATGTGCTTAATATTTTTATTTGGAAGGATTGTCTGTATAGTGGAAGGATGGTCTTTAGAGATAACTTAACCAATTAATAATTTGTTTTCTGTTGCTATCGTTCATAATCTTATACCTTCCTTAGTTATGTTTTCAAAAAATGGAGTAAAGGAGTATTTCTCAAACCATTCCTTTTTAGAGTATACTTTTGGACTTATTATTACTCCTTTCTCAACTTCAAACTCAAATAAAGGATACATGATAGCCTTCTCATCGTCTCTTGTTAATTTCTTTTTATTAAGAAGGATGAGTAAATCAATATCACTGTCTGTTCGAGCGTCTCCTCTGGCTTCGCTACCAAACAAGATTACTTCAGCATTGGGGGCTATTTGCTGAAATAATAATCGAAGTTCTTGTATGATTTCAGGTCTACTCATTAGTATAGAAGAATGTAATGATAAGCGGATACAAACTTAAATAATTTAATTGCAGCAACATGCATGTAGCATTTACTAATTGAATTCATATAATGAAGTCGTCTTGACTTTTTAAGAATGGAACTCTTAACCACTGTAAAAAATAGGAACCCGACTGCAACTATACGGGAGATTAACCAACTACGGCTGATTTGGGGTTTCCTCAGTCGCTCTCTTGGCTTCGCCAAGTCGCTCTTTCGGAAGGACACGCTCGTTAGTGAGCGATATATACCGCCACTCGAAGTGTTTCTGTAACATCATCCTTTTTGAAGTGGCGGTGCAGGAAGTCTTGCGCCGGTCGTGCACTAATGTCATTCGTTTTACAATGCTAAACGACCGGTTACACCGCCCGCAATTGAGCGTGTCATCCCGATGGAGCGCAGCGACTGAGGGAACTCCTCT
>ERZ778021.214-NODE-214-length-124022-cov-8.863964_pt1 | contig 124022 bp, 107 predicted proteins | sample MGYA00375751_ERZ778021 | MGnify/ENA primary metagenome ERZ778021 (study PRJEB29350, sample SAMN05389814) | bioreactor metagenome | isolation source: Thiocyanate stock bioreactor | place: South Africa: University of Cape Town | collected 2013-08-29 ... | reverse complement strand
TCACGTTCGACTCCCCGCCGATCTCGATGATCCCGGCCCCGTTCCCCAAATGCTCGTGGACCTGGCGGATCGAGCCGGCCGTGCTGCGGTCTCCGCGATCCGAGAAGGAGTCGGGGGTCGCGTTGACCACGCCGACGATCACCGGTCGTGAGACATCGACCTCGCCCTTGGCGGTGCGCAGTAAGGTTGCCGGGACTGAGGTCACGATGACGATGCTAGACACCTTCGACCACGGGGACTTCGCCGCCGCCGACATCGCCCGCAAGCTGCGGGAAACGGTCAGCGTGGTGATCCCGACGAGGGACACGGCCGGAACCATCGCCGCGACCGTCGCCGAGTTGAAGGTCTTGGCTGAGGACGGGATGGTCGACCAGATCCTGGTCGTCGACGCGGACTCAGCCGACGGCACAGCCGCGGTTGCGCGCGACGCGGGGGCCGAGGTGGTTTCCGAGAACGAACTGGTCGAGGGTCACGGGCCCTGCCGGGGCAAAGGCGACGCGATGTGGCGCGCCTTGGCTGCCGTCGACGGTGAGGTCGTGGTCTACATCGACGGTGACATCGCCGACTTCGGCCGCCACTACATAACCGGCCTGGTCGGTCCGCTGGTCGATCCCGCCAGGCATTTCGTCAAGGGTCGCTACCGGCGCCCCTTCCGCTACGGGGAAAACGAGGAGCCTGCCGGCGGGGGCCGGGTGACCGAACTCGCCGCCCGCCCGCTGCTGGCCCGGCTCGCCCCGGAGCTGCTCGCTTTCGATCAGCCCCTGGCCGGCGAGGTCGCCGCCCGTCGCGAACTGCTGGAAAGGGTCCCCTTTACCTGCGGCTACGGGGTCGAGATCGCGATGCTGCTCGAGGTCTGGGACCGGGTCGGCATCGAGGGCATGGCCCAGGTCGAACTGGGTACCAAGCGAAACGCCCACCAGTCCCTGGCCGCACTCGCCGGCATGTCCTCCGAGGTGATCGCGGCGATGGCCGAGACCCTGGACCGGCTCGATCGGCGAGACACGGGCCGCCTGGCGATGGTCGAGGGCACCGGGCCCGAGGTCACCATGCGACCCGCCTTCACCACAACACAAGGAGTCGGGCGGGGTCCGACCCGCCCTCCCCGTGAAACCCGCCAGTTCACAGAAAATGACGATGGATGAACTGGCTCCGCCTCAGATACTGCTTAGCGATGCCCAATCGATAGCGTAGACGCCCATGAGCCTGCGCTGCGTCTACACCGACCTCGACGGCACCCTGCTCGGGGCCGGTGCCTCCCTCTTCACCGACGAGGAGGGCAGCTTCTCGATGTCTCAGGCGCGGGCGCTCGAGGCCTGTGCCCGGGCCGGGGTGGAGGTCGTGATCATGTCCGGCCGCCGCCAGGTCCAAGTCCACGAGGACGCGCGGATCATCGGCCAGACCTCGTTCATTTTCGAGGCCGGGTCCGCCTACTCCATGGATCACGAGATCACGCTGATGACCGGCGACTTCGAACATGAAGACGGGAAGACGGTCGTCCAGCAGATGGAGGAGCGCGGGGTGCCGGAACTGCTGCTCGGAGCCTTTCCCGGCAAGCTGGAGTTCCACGAGCCCTGGCATCTGAACCGGGAGATGTCCTCGCTCTTCCGCGGTGACATCGACCCGGCCGAGGCCAACGCCCTGCTCGAGGAGAACGGTCACGGTGACCTCCGGCTGCTCGACAACGGGGCGATCCACCGCAAGATGGAAGGGATCGACCAGGCCCATTGCTACCACCTGGTCCCGAGAGGGGTCTCGAAGGCGGGGGCGGTTGCCGCCCATGCGCGGGCCCGTGGCTACGAGCTGGAGGAGACGATCGCGGTCGGCGACTCGCTGGAGGACCTCGAGGTCGCGCCTTCGGTCGGCCGCTTCTTCGTGGTGGCCAACGGCCCCGAGAAGGATCCCGGGGTGCGGGAAGCGCTGGGCCGCTACCCGAACGCGACCGTGACCGAGGCGCGGAACGGCGCCGGCTTCTACGAGGCCGTGGTCACCTCGCTTATGGGTGCCTAATCCACCTCAGCCTCTAGGATCATCGTATGGCTGACGCGACCGTTGCGGAAGAGGAATATCTCCAGACCATCTTCTGGCTGATGGAGGCCGGGCTGCCGATCACCGGCGCCAACATCGCCAAGGCGATGCAGCTTTCACCGCCCACGGTCCACGAGATGATCAAGCGGCTCGAAAGGGACGGTTACGTCACCCGCAGCGCCGACAAGATCCTCCACCTGACCGAGGATGGCCGGGCCGAGGCGGAGCAGATCACCCGTCGCCACCGGATGATCGAGCGTTTCCTCACCGATGTGCTCGGCATCCCCTGGGACGAGGTCCACGAGGAGGCCGAGCGGCTCGAGCACGCGATGTCGCCGGTGCTCGAGGAACGGATGCGGGCCGCGATCGGTGACGCCAACACCTGTCCGCACGGCCACCCGATCGACGGGGTCCGCGAGCAGGGCGCGCCGCTGGCTGACGTAGACCTCGGTGCCAAGGTCGTAGTGCTGCGCTTCGAGAACGAGGCCGAGAGCCTGCTCCACTACCTGATGGACATCGGCGTCCACCCCGGGCTGGAAGGCACGGTCACCGCCAAGGATGACGACGCGGTTCTGATCGAATCACCCGACGGCAAGCACGAAATAAGCCGAACCGTCGCCGAAACGGTCACCGTCCGCGCCGACCCGGCCCCACCTCCCCGGGCGGCCCTTCCCGACCAACTCGTAATCTCAGACGACCGCTACGGAAGATAGACCCTGTGGATGGGTCGGCTCAGGCGGGGACCGACACTTCGACGAAGCGTGATGCGTGGCTGGCGAGCTTGCGATCTGACGTCAGCAGGGTTCCATCGACACCTTCTGCGAGGGCGACGTACAGGGCGTCGTCCAAGAAGAACTGATCGCGAAGCTCCCAAGCCCTGGGGATCAAGTCTGCGCACGGATGACTCTGGATCCCAAGTGCCAGTGCTTCATCCACCATCTCGCCGGCAACTCCTGGTTCGACAGTTCCTGCGAGCTGGCGCCGTCGCACTACTCGCGCTGTTTCGACGAGCATGTGGTCGGGTGCCGCAAGTGGCTCCCCGGAAACCAATTGCAGTTCAATCGACAAGGATCCCCTGGGGCGGAAGAGAAGGTCAAGCACCGCACTGGCATCGACCACGATCATCGGTCTTCTCGCAGTCTCCTTATGGCTTCGGCGGAGGTCTCGTCCGTCGGGATAGGGGGCCTGCTGCGGATGCGTTTCAGTACCTCAGCTCGGCTGGGACGACGGGCCAGCGTCGCAACCTCCTCCCGCAGCATCTCGGTAAGGGACTTGCCTTCACTTGCGGCCCGCTCGACCAGCCGAGCATGAACATCGTCCGGCACATCACGAATCTGAACCATCTTGCTCATACTTCGAGAGTAGCATGCGAAACGCATGCGCAAATCCGCCTACAGGCACGAGGCGATGCGGGTGATGCCTTCGTCCATGTGCTCCGGGGGGACTGAGGCGAAGGAGAAGCGGAGGCTGTTTTGGCCGCCTTCGAGCATGAAGTCGGTGCCCGGGATGAAGGGGGCGCCGGCTTCCTTGGCCTTGGCGGCCAGGGCGACCGTGTCGCGACCCTCGGCCAGGTCGGCCCAGAGGAAATAGCCGCCACCCGGGATCACGAAACTCGCCTCGGGAATGTGCTTCTCGAGCGCGGCGATCAATGCGTCACGACGCTCCTGGAGCGCGACCTTCACCTTTGCGATGTTGTCGTCGAGCACCCCGGACTGGCAGAGCTCGAGGACCAGTGAGCCGGCCAGCATGTTCGGTGAGATGTAGTTCTCGTTGGCTACCTTGGCCAGTTCCGCGATTCGTCCAGCCGGGCCGGCCAGGTAGCCGACCCGGACGCCCGGGCTGACCGTCTTCGAGAACGAGGAGGCGTGGATCACCTTGTCGGCCTCGTCGATCGAGAGCATGGTCGGGGGCGGATCCTCGCCGAAGGGCAGCTCACGGTACGGGTCGTCCTCGAAGATCGTGAAGTCGTGTTCGGCAGCCAGCGCGACCAGGCGGCGGCGCTTCTCGGCGGAGAGCGTGCAGCCGGCCGGGTTGTGGAAGTTCGGGATGATGTGGGCCAGCTTGATCGGGCCGGCCTCGAGCGCCTTCTCGACCGCGTCGACATCGATCCCGTCGGCTGCCAGGGCGACCGGCACGAACTCGACGCCGAGCCGCTCGAGCAGGAGCAGGGTGCGGTCGTAGCTCGGCTGCTCGACCACCACCCGATCGCCGGGCGAGAGCAGGTGACGGAACAGCATCGCGCCCGCTTCGAGCGAGCCGTTCGTGGTCATCACCTGGTCGGCCGCGATGCCGTGACGGTCGGCGATCCAGGCGCAGAGGCCGGGGTGGCCGATGCCGACGCCGTAGGAGAGCGCCTTCTGCCAGTCGTCCTCGAGGGCCTTCGCGGTCGCGACGCGGACCGCGTGGACCGGAATCAGGTCGGGACTGGGGGCACCTCGGGCGAAGCTGATCGTGTCTGGCATCGGAATCTTTCTCGGGCCCCGGAACGGGGCGGTTTTCAGGGACGGACGATCATAGCGGCCAATCGTCAGTGATCTGGATGCTGCCCATCCGGCACCCGATACACGGCGACGTCGTTCTTGCCGTCGACGAAGTCCTTGTCGGGCACGACCGCCCCGGCGGTGGTTATCCGGAATACGGTCCAGACCGGCGCGATCGCGACGATCTTCCCGTTGAGGGCGATCGCGACGTGCTTGGGCGGCGGGTCGCCGGGGTCGGTCAGGGTGCCCTGAATCCAGGCGGGTACGTAACCGCTGGAGGTGTCGACGTCCTCGTATTGATCGGCGGAGCCGAGTTCGAAGTCCAACTTCTGGAGCCCCTTCGGCCGGGTGCCGATCAGGTGGTCGGGGTCGCCGCCGATCGCGTAGAGCGAGCCGGGGAAGAGCTGGTTGCGGAATTTCTTCGCCTGCTCGAACTCCCGTTCGACGAGTGACCGTTTCAATGTCTGTTCGCCGAACACACCCTTGGCACTCAACTCCTTGCGAGCCGGCAACCGGTCGAGGCTGTTCAGATCCCGGCCGACTGCTTTCTCGCCCGGTTTGAGACCGAGCTCGGCCAGCACGGTGGGCGTGATGTCACGGGAATCGACCGGGCCCCTGACCACCCGCGATTTGGTCTGACCCGGTTGCTTGATCAGCAGCGGTACCGGCAGGATCCAGCCTGCGTTCTTCGAGTCGATGATTCGACGGCTGCCGCTGGAAAGGAAAGCGCCGCCGTGGTCGGCGGTGACCACGAACATCGACTTCTCCCAGATACCCAGCTGCTTCATCCGGTCGATCACCTGCTTCAACACCGTGTCGGCGTAGGCGAGCTGCAGCATCATCTGCTGCATGTCGCGGCTGTTCTCACCCCGGGTCGGGGGCGAGATCAGCATTTCCTGGCCGGGTGGACGCCAGTTCGGATAGGAGGTTCCGTCTGGCTGGAACATCCACATGACATGTGGCAAGGCGATGTGGAGCAGGCTGATCGCCCGGTCTGAACCCGGCATCCCTTCGACGAAGTCGCTCACCGCCTTCGGCCGGTCGCTGTCGTATTCGGTGTAGGGGTCCTTGAACGGTTTGGTCACGCCGCGGACGAGCATTTCCCGCCAGTAACCCGGGTTCAGCGTGAACCCCGGGTCGGCCCGTACGGTTGCCCGGTCCAGCACCCCGCTCATTCTCGTGGTGAAGCTGTAGCTGCGCTCGCAGAAGTCGGTGACCGGTTCGTATGCGTGGTCCTCGTAGCCGGCCTTCTTCAAGATCGCACAGAGGTTGTCCGGGTACTCGGCCCCGCTGGGGGGAGGTGGCGTCACGGCGCTGCCCCCGGCGGGATCCTGGCCGGTCATGATCGACGGCACCGCGAAGACTGTCTGGTCACCGACCGCCCTTGTCCCCGGATACCAGGTGGAGGTGGCGGCGACTTGGGCGAAAGTCGGGAAATGCTCGGCGTCGATTTTCCCTTGGCGGTCTTCGAGCGCGGCCAACGGCAGTTCGTCGAAGATCACCATCACCACCGGGGTCTCGCTGTCGGTCGACTGGGCGGCGGAGGCCGGTTCATGCGGGCCGACCGTGCTCCAGATCGGATAGCTGACCACGAAGGAGATGATCACCACCACCGTCGCAAACTGGAAGACCAGCACGAAGTTCCGGATCAGCTCGAACCGGAGCATGCACCAGGCGAAGCCGAAAGCGAAGAGCACCGGCAGCAGGCTGCGCAGGGTGCCGCTGTGCCCGTGGTCGGTCATCCAGTCCCAGATCACGATCGAAAATAGTGTGCCGACCGCCAGCCCGTGGAAGACCAGCCGGACCTTCTCATTGGTCAGTTTTCGCAGCAGCACCTCGAAAAGCGCGATGACCAGCGGCCCGACCAGGGAGAGCAGGATGATCAGGGCCAGCACGTCGAAACGGCGCAGGCCATAGGAGCTGAGTGCCTCCGGGCCGGAGGCGATCGATGTGTAAAGCGGATGGGCGATCCCGATCGCCCACGCTCCGGCCACCTCGGCCCAGATCCTGAGCCACGAGTACTGCTTGTTACCCGTGGAGTCCGAGCCAGGTTTCACGTTCACCCGGCCTTGGTCGTTTTGATCCGGAATGCCCGGAGGTCATTCTCGCCCTCCCGGAACAGTGAAGGATCAACGACCCCGGCGAACTCGCACTCCCCTTCCGCGGGAAAGCTCTTGATGGTGAGGCCGACCCGGCCATTGAGAGCGATCGCCAGCTTCGGGCATTCCGGGCCGCCCGGGAAGGTTCCGGTGACGTAGGCCGGCAGATAGCCGGACGACGGATCGGCCCTCGTGTTCCCATAGAACGGGTTGAATTCCGCATCGATCGGATCCAGGCTCGGCTGGTCGTCGGGCCGGGTACCGATCAGATCGAGGTTGCCGGTCAGGTCGTAGAGGGACGGGCTGGCAAAGATCTCATTTCGGTAGCGCACCGCCCGCGAGAAGAGTCGGTGGAGTTGAACCGCGGACAGGTCCACCTCGCCCCCTGCGGTGCTGAGCACTTTCGTGTCTTTGGTGGCGGCAGGAGACCGGAGCGTGGGTGGCAGTCCCTCAGGGGTCGGCACTCCCAGGATGTCGAGCATGGTGGGCAGGGTCTGGTTCGTGTGGACGGTGCGCTTGATCACGCGACCGCGGGTTTGTCCGGGGCGCTTGATGAACAAGGGAACCGGCAGGATCCATCCCGCGTTGTGCTCTGATACCTCGCGTCGCACCTGACCGTTTTCGTATGAAGCACCGTGATCGGCGACCACCACGAAAAGCGCCTTCTGCCAGCTGCCGTCGGCCCGCATGCTCTGGATCAGCCGGCCGAGAACGGAGTCGACATACTCAAGCTGAAGCATGAACCTCTGGAAGGTGGCCGCCGTGAGTTCCGGGGGGCCGGCCCAGAACGACCCGTTCTCGGCCGGCTCCAGTCCGGGGTAGGCAGGCGCCGTGTATGTGGTGCCGTCTGGGAGATACATCCAGGGGATGTGGGGGAGCAGCAGATGCTGGTAATGAAGCGTGTCCGGCCCTCGACCCCCCTCGGCGATGAAACGATCGGCCAGGGTCCTTTGAGAGACGTTCAACTCGTTCGCTACGGGCCCTAGCTTGCGAAGGATCGGCGCGTCTATCGCATCGGGTAAAGGTCTGCCGATCCAGAGGCCGTTCACGGCGATCTCCGCGAGCCGAGCGCGAGTTCGGCTTTGGCGAGGGCAGATGTCGTGAGGGCAGAGATCGGTGCTGGATTCGTCCGCGTCGACCTGGTAGCCGGCGGCGTGCAGCAGGGTGAAGAGATTCTTCGGATACTCCCCTGAAGCCGGCGGCGTATCGAGGGATTCGGCTCGTTTTCCTGAGAGAACTGCCGGAACGGCCTGGATCGTCGCGTCGCCGACCGACCGGGCGTTCGCGTACCAGCTGGATAGCTTTGCGAGCCGGGCGAAGTTCGGGAACCTCTTGGCGTCGATGACCCCGGGCCGCGACTCGAGCGCTGCCAGCGGGAACTCGTCGAGCACCAACATCACCACCGGAGCTCGCTGCTGGCCGGCGCCGGCGGCCTCCGGCGTAGAGTCGCCGAAGAACAGAGAATGACCCGGCCCCGTGAAGAGGAAGGCGAACACCGTCACCGGAGCCGCCATCGACAGCAGGGTGATCATCGTCTCCGCGAACCGGAAACGCAGATAGGCCCAGGCGATGAACGCGGCGATCGCGAGGTAGAGAACCAACTCGAGCCCGTCCGGGCCGACGTGGTCGCGCAGCACCTGCCAGATCACGAGCGAAAACAGCGCCCCGAGCAGGGCGGCACCCAGCCAGCGGCGCAGCCGCGGGCTGATCAACCCGACGCCGACCACGATCAGCGTGAGTATGGTCGGTGCGACCAGAACGGTCGCGGCGACGAACAGGATCAGGTCGAGCGGACCGGCGCGCATCCCGGTGAACGCATCGGCCCCACTGGACGCTCCCTGGAACAGGGGCCAGGCAACCGCGAGCGCCCAGGCGCCCGTCAACTCGATCCAGACCCGAAGCCAGGAGGCCGGCTTGGCGGGCGTCTGGATCGATTCTCCGGTGTCTGGATCCTCAGTCATGGTCTTTGTGACGGCCCGGTGGCCGCCTGGGCGCTAGAGCGCGCGAAGGGTCTCGACCGCGATCTGCGCGGCCTCGGTCGGGCTCTCCCCGACCCGCACTCCCTTGGCTTCGAGAGCTTCCTGCTTGGCCTTCGCGGTACCTGACGATCCCGAGATGATCGCACCGGCATGGCCCATCTGCTTGCCAGGAGGCGCGGTGAAGCCCGCGATGTAGGCGACCACCGGCTTCGAGATCTCGGCCGCGATGAACTCGGCGGCCCGTTCCTCGGCGTCGCCGCCGATCTCGCCGACCATGACGATCAGGTCGGTGTCCGGGTCGGCGTCGAAGAGGGTGAGGATGTCGATGAAGTCGGAGCCGATGATCGGGTCGCCGCCGATCCCGACGATGGTCGAGTTGCCCTCGCCGGCCTGCTTCAGCTCGTTGCCGATCTGGTAGGTCAGGGTGCCCGACTTGGAGACCACGCCGATCCGGCCCTGGTCGAAGAACTGGGCCGGGATGATGCCGACGTTCGCCTTGCCTGGAGAGAGCACGCCGGGGCAGTTCGGCCCGATCAGGCGGACGCCCTTCTCCTTCGCCTTCCAGTAGGTCGGCAGCATGTCCATCACCGGGATGCCTTCGGTGATCGCGATCACCGTGTCGACCCCCGAGTCGATCGCCTCGTTGATCGCCGCGGCCGCGAACTTGGCCGGCACGAAGATCATCGACGTGTTGGCGCCAGCCTCCTCGACCGACTCCTTGATCGTGTCGTAGATCGGGGTGCCTTCGACGTCCTGCCCGCCCTTGCCCGGCGTCACGCCGGCGACCAGCTGGGTGCCGTAGGCCTTGTTGCGCAGGCCGTGGAAGCTGCCTTCGCGTCCGGTCAGGCCGGAGACGACCAGCTTCGTGTCGTTGTCAATGATGATGCTCATCGGGTCAGTCCTCAGTTCCCGGCCAGCTCGACGACCTTTTTGGCCGCGCCGAGCATGGTGGCTTCGTGGTGCAGGTTGTCGAGTCCGGCCTCAGCCAGCAGGGCCAGGCCTTCCTCTGAGTTGGTGCCGTCGAGGCGGACCACCAGGGGCAGCTCGAGCCCGATCTTGTTGGTGGCCTCGATGATGCCGCGAGCGACCTCGTCGCAACGGGTGATCCCGCCGAAGATGTTGAAGAGGATCGCGGTTACCTCGGGGTTCGAGGTGATCACCTCGAGCGCGTCGATGATCGCCTCGGCCTTTGAGCCGCCGCCGGCGTCAAGGAAGTTGGCGGGCCGGCCACCGGCCTGGGCAACCACGTCCAGGGTGGACATGCAGAGCCCGGCACCGTTGCCGAGGATGCCGATGTTGCCGTCCAGGGAGACGTAGGTCAGGCCACGTTCCTTGGCCATCGCTTCCTGCGGATCCTGGTCGGCGCCTTCGGGGAGCTCCTCCAGCTCGGGGTGGCGGAAGAGCGCGTTGCCATCGATCGTGACCTTGGCGTCGAGCAGGACCACTTCACCGTCGGCGTTGACGATCAGCGGATTGACCTCGATCAGGGTGGCGTCCTCGGCCTGGGCGACCTCGACCAGCTTGACCAGCACGCTCGCCACCTGGCCGGCGGCTTCCTCGGGGATCTTCGCCTGGGCGACGATCTCCTTCGCCTCGGTCTCGCCCAGCCCGGCCAGCGGGTCGACGTGCTGCTTGACCAATGCCTCCGGGTCGGAGGCGGCGATCGCCTCGACGTCCATGCCGCCCATGCGGGAGAGCATGACCATCAGCTTCTTGGCCGAGCGATCGAGGATGACCGAGGCGTAGAATTCGGACTCGATCTCCGACCCGGCCTCGACCCAGAGCTCGTGGACCTTGAACGGCCCTTCGCCGTGCGGGCCGACGATGTCCATGCCGATGATCTCACCGGCATACTCGTGGGCTTCGGTGCCGTCCTTGGCGATCTTGATGCCGCCGGCCTTGCCGCGGCCGCCGATCAGCACCTGCGCCTTTACCGCTACTGGGTAGCCGAGCGTCTCGGATGCGGCTACTGCGGCGTCAACAGTGGACGCGTGAACGCCCTTGGGGACGGGAAGCCCGTGACGGGCAAACAGTTCTTTTCCCTGATATTCGAGGAGATCCATGGCCTTTTCGGAGTTAGGTGGTGAAGGGCAACGGAGGCCGCGGGGCCACGTCGAAGCCGACGAGGGACTCTATTCGACATAATGCCCTTCCCGCATGCCGCTGCCATCACTGAAGAACATCGAGTGGGTTACCACTGACTGCTACGGAGACCTGATCGACTGGGAGAAGGGCATCTCCGAGGCCTGCCTCAAGGAGGCCGAGAAGGACGGTTTCAGTTTCGAGATCGATCCCTTCATGGAGCGGTTTTTCGAGGTGCAGGCCGAGATCATGGCCGGTTCCTACGAGCTCTACGCCGAGGTGCTGCGCCGCACGATCATCAAGGTGGCGGGTGAGATCGGTTGGGAAGTCGAACCTTCCCGGGCCCAGTTCCTGCCGGACAGCGTCGCCTACTGGATGCCGTTCCGCGAAGCCAACGCGGCGATGGACCGGCTGGCCAAGAAATTCAACGTCGGCATCATCAGCAACATCGACGACAAGATGCTCGGCATCTCCCGTCGTCACCTGCGGACCGAGCTCGACCTTGTGGTCACCGCCCAGCAGGTCCGCAGCTACAAGCCGGACGACACGCACTTCAAGGAATGCGCCCGCCGGATCGGCGGCAAGAAGGGCTGGCTCCACATCGGGTCGAATTACGACACGGACGTGGCACCGTTGCTGAAAATGAAAGTCCCGGTAATCTGGGTCAACCGACATGGCGAGAAGCTCGCCGGACGCAAGAAGCCTTCGCTGGAGGTCAAGACCTTCCGCGACGCAGTGAAGAAGCTGGGCGCCGGAGGCTGAGAGCCTCTTCCCGCTTCGCCCTGCTCCGGGTTTCCTGAACCCGGCCGCTTCTTTTCAGCTGAACCCTTGTTACCAAGGGTGTCGTCCCAAGCCCCCCGAGATTCACCATTTTGCAACTGATGAACAGCTTCAAGACAATTACCTGGCCGCGGGCCGGGCGTTCCTGGCTGGTCCTCTGCGCCTTCGCTGTCGCGGCGTTCCTCCTCACAATGCTCGCTCCGCTCGACCGCTCGCTGGCGGCCCGGCCCAACTTCGTGATCATCCAGACCGACGATCAGAACGCCGAGACCGTCCGGGCGAAGCTGCGCGGTGCGGTCGGCGGCTTCCAGCCCGTGATGCCACATGCGATGCGGCAGATCGTGGGCAAGGGGACCGAGTTCCGCAATTACTACGCCGCGACGCCGGTCTGCAGCCCCTCGCGGGCTTCGCTGCTGAGCGGCCAGTACCCGTGGAACAACGGGGTCGAGGGCAACGTCGGCCCGAGCGGCGGCTGGACCGGCTGGCAGAACCACGCGATCTTCCGCCACAACCTCGCTACCACCCTGCATGACAACGGGTATTACACCGCTCATATCGGCAAGTTCACCAACGGCTACTACGACACCGCCAACGGCCGGGTCGAAACCACGGTGCCGCCCGGCTGGGACAGCTGGATCACCACCTCCTATGTGCGGGGGACGCACTTCTACGGCTACAACTTGAACGTCGACGGTCAGATCACCGGGACGATCGGCAATCCGCTCTACAAGCAGGATGGTCCCGGCATCGACCCGCCTTCCTGCGCGCTCCGGCAGCCCGAGGCTTTCTGGCCCAACGGCAGCTGCTTGTACAGCAGCGACGTCTTCACCATGGCGGCGGTCAGGCAGATCCGCCGCAGCGGGAGCGTGCCGTTCTTCATCCAGCTCGATTACCAGGCGCCCCACGGCGACGTGGCCGGCCCTCGCGGCCCGCAGCCGGCGACCCGGAACCTGCGCATCGCCGCGGATACGCCGCTGCCGCGGTCGGGCTCGTTCAACGAGGCCGACTTCAGCGACAAGCCGGGCCTGATCCGCAACTACGCCCCCCGGCAGATGGGCCCGAACCAGATCCAGCGTCTGCGCTTCACCTACCGGCGCTACGTGGAGTCGCTGAGGTCGGTGGACGACGGGATCGGGGCGATCGTTCGCACCCTGCGCGCAACCAGCAAGCTGCGCGACACCTACGTCTTCCTGCTTTCCGACCACGGCCTCTTCCTCGGCGACCATCGCTTCGACTGGGGCAAGTTCCTGCCTTACGAGGATGCCGCCTCGCCGTTCATGGCGGTGCGCGGGCCCGGTGTGACGAGGGGCGCGGTGAGCCGCGAGGTGACCGGCAACATCGACGTGGCGGCGACGATCATGCGTCTCGCCGGAGCCCAGCCCGACTACGAGGTCGACGGCCGTTCGCTTCGGCGTTTCTGGCGGGATCCGGGCCGACGCACCAGCCGGCCGTTCGCGATCACGATCAACTCGGGCCAGGTAAGCGAGAGCTCGGCCTCTTCCAGCACGGCCGGTCAGGGCGCTTCGGCCTCCGCCCACGCGCCGCCCCTGCGCTACCGCGGCTTCCGGGTCGGCCCCTACAAGTACATTCGCTACGCTCGCGGCGGTGAGGAGCTCTACGACCTCTCGGTCGACCCGAACGAGCTCAACAACCGCATCAGCTCACCCCGCTACGTCCCGGTCCGCGCCTATATGCGCGCCAACCTGAACAAGGTGACCCGCTGCTCCGGCTCGACCTGCCGGAAGAACCTCCCGGCCGTCCCAACACCGGGTTAGCCCCTCCCAACCGTCAGTTCGTTTGAGTGGGAGGGGCGGGTTTCACTTGCGTCCCGGCGCAGACCGGGACGCCCTTTATTTGGTCAGCCGGCCTAGCCGGCTGACCTTGGAGCGGCCGAGTACCTTGCCTTCGGCTGAGACCCCGACGACCCGGTATCGCGCATAGGCCTGGTTGAGTTCGGCCGTGCTTTCGAAGCCGGTCCTGGGTGCGTTCGCCACGAATCCGAGCGGCCCGGTCGCGCCGCCGGCGAGTACCCGCCAGTGGTTGACCCGCGTGTCGCCGTTCCAGCTCATCCAGACCGTGCTGCCGTCCGGGGTGCGGGCGCTCTTGACCGCGATCGGCGAAGTCGGGGCGCCGCTCCAGGGCATCTTGTAACAGCGGTAGGAGACCTGCTTCGCAGCGAAGGTGAAGTCAAAAAGGACTTCGCCGTCGGGGGCGAACTCGGTGCAGGCGTTCTTGTCGCCCCAACCGACAAAAAGGTTGCCGTTCGGCTGGACGTCAACGTTGCCCTGGCTGTTCGAGATCAGGTTGCGCGGGTCTCGGTAGGCGCGAACCAGGGCGACCCGCTTGCGCTTCACGTTCAGCCGCAGGACCTTGGCGCTGGTGAACCTGTTCACCTGGCCATGCTTGCCTCCGGCCCCGTTGTCGAAGATCGTCAGGGTGCCGTTCTTCTGGCGGGTCAGGTCGTGCTGGAAACCAAAGCGCACACCCTTGCCAAGCTTGAAGTCCGACCCCTTGCCACCAACTTGCCACATGATCCGGCCGGTCTTCTTGTTGACCTTGTAGAGCGCCTGGGTGTGGCGGGCGGAGATCAGGATGTTGCCGTCGCGGTCGTCGTTGATCGAGTTCATGTGGAACCAGTCGAAGGGTCGGGTGTTCCGCTTCGGGATCGGCAGGTAGGTGCGATTCAGCGGCAGGTTGCCCAGCGGATGCCACTCCCAGACCACGAGTCCGGTCTTGATGTCGATCTCCTGGCCGATGTAGTCGAGCAGCAAGCCACGGCGCGGGCCGCCGAATCTGCTCATGTTGACGACCGCGGTCTTGTAGGCGGTCACGTAGGCGGTGTCGCGCGACGTCAGGTTGAACTCATGCGGGTCGCCGGTGAAGCCGTTGCCGCCACCGAAGCGGCGGATGACCTTGTAATGGCGGTTGGCGATCTCGAACTTGCTGTCGACGCGTTTGCCGAAGGTGTCACGCCGCCACCAGGTCAACACGGGCCGTCCGTTGTACTTCTGGGCTCGGAAGTCGGTGACCCGGAGACCGGGCCGGTACCAGACGAGGTTGCCGTCGGCGTCGAGGATGGTCGGCCCGTTGGCCCGGGGCGCGTAGAAGATGCTGCCGTTCGACTTGCCCGGCAGGTCTGTGTTCACCCTGACTTTCGGAACCAGCAGGGGCAGCGTCTTGTAGGTCTGCGCTTCGCGGGGCTTCTGGCCCTTCGCGGGGCTGTACGGGTCGGCGCCGAGGTTGGTGGGCAGGAACTTGCCGATCTGAAACGAGTAGCTGCGCCGGCCGCCGGTTCCGAAGAAGGCGTGCCGTTGGGAGGCGACCGTGACCCGCTCGTAGGCCGCGAAAGGACGATTCGGGACGAAGCTGACCCCGGCCGGGCCGCCCCAGGCCACGATCCGGCCCGGGTGGACCCCGGTGCGGGAGCCACGGACGGTGATTCGGCCGATGTTGGCCCGGGTCACCCCGTTCAGGGCGATGTCAGTGGTGGGGGACGCGAAGAAGGAGCCGGGGCTCGGGTAGGCGGCGATCGTCCGCGCACCGGCTGGTGCAGCGAACGAAACCAGCGCGAAGCAGCCGACCAGCAGGGCGAGAACGCACAGCTTTCCGCGGCTCGGTGCCCCGGATCCTCTCAGCGCCCGACCAGCGGTCATCGGCTCAACTTGCCCAGTTGGTTGATTCCGGAGCGGCCCAGCACCTTGCCGTCAGCGTCGAGCCCGACCAGCTTGAACGCAGCCGGCTGGCCCGATACCGGGATCGAGGTCTCGAACCCGGTGCGCGGTGCCTCGGTCGCCAAGGCCAGCTTGCCCGGAGTGCCGGCCAGTACCCGCCACGTCTTCACCTGGGTGTCGCCGTTCCAGCTGACCCAGACGTGGCTGTCTGCGCCTTCGGCCTCGGACTTGACATGGATCGCGCTGGCCGGCGGGGTGCCGGTCCACGGATCGCGGTAGCAGCGGTAGGTCACCGCGGCGGCGCTGTACTCCATGTCCCAGAGAACCTCGCCGTTCGGGGCGAATTCGGTGCAGTAACGCAGCGATCCCCAGCCGGTGAAGACGTTGCCGTTCGAAAGCAGCTGGGTGTTGCCCTGGCTGGGGGAAAGCAGGTTGCCCGGATGGATGAAGGTCTTGACCAGGGAAGTGGTCTTCTTCTTCTCGTTGATCCGGAAGATGTAGGCCTTCGATGCCTTGGCGGTGGGCTTCAGTTCACCGTCGCCGGCCCCGTTCTCGAAGATCGAGTAGGTCCCGTTCGCGTGGCGACGGAAATCGTGCTGGTAACAGAAGCGGAAGCCCTTGGCCAGCTTGAAGTCGGAGTCCTTGCCGCCGAGACGCCACATGACCTTGCCGGTATCGCGGTTGATCTTGTACAGCGCACAGGTGTGGCGGGCGGAGATCAGCATGTTGCCGTCGGAGTCCCGGGAGATCGAGTTCATGTGGAAGAAATCGAAGGCGCGGGTGATCTTGTTCGGGATGTTCTTGTAGGTCTCGGGCACCCTGATGTTGCCGAGCGAATGCCACTCCCAGAGCACCTGGCCGGTCCGGAGGTCGATCTCCTGGGCGACGTCGTCCATGACCGGGGTCCGCTTGAGGCCACCGTACTTGCTCAGGTCCATGACCACGTTGCGAAAGCCCTTCACGTAGGCGGTGCTGTCGCTGGCCATGGTGAACTCATGCGGATCGCTGGTGTACGCGTTGCCCGCCTCGAAGCGTTTGATCACCTTGTAGTCGGTGCCGGCGATCGCGTAGTTGCTTTCGACGTGCTTGCCGACCTGGGCCCGCCGCCACCAGGTGAGGACCGGCTTGCCCAGATAGGTCTGGGCCCGGAAGTCGGTGATCCGCTGGCCCGGCCGGTAGTAGACCAGACCGCCATCGTTGTCGATGATCATCGGCCCGTTGGTCCGGGGTGCCAGGAAGACGTCACCGTCGGCCACGCCCGGCTTGCTGGTGTTGATCGTGATCTTGGGTACCTTGAGCGGAAAGGACTTATAGGTGGTCCATTCCGGCGGCGTGGCACCTTGCGGCGGAACCGGCTTCTCGTGCCGCCAGCCCTTCGGCTGCAGCAGCCCGGTGGCGAATGAGTAGCTGCGTTTGCCGCGCTTGCCGGTGCCGAAGAAGGTGTTGCGCTTCGAGGTGACGGTCACCCGCTCCTTGAAGAGGAAGGCGTTGTTGGGGATGAAGCTGACCCCGTTGCCGTCGGAGTGGGCAACCAGGCGACCACGATGAAGACCGCTGCGGGAGCCACGCACGGTGATCTTGCCGAGAGAGCTCGGCTTGATGCCCCGGAAGGAAATCGTCGTCTCGTTCGAGGCGACCCGGACTCCGGGGCTGGGGTATGCGGCAATCTGTTTGGCCTGGGCAGCGGATGCAACTGCTGCTCCCAGGATGAAGACGAACAGGACGGCTCCGGTCGTGGCTAGGCGCGACACCTGCTCCCCTTTCTCATCGTGATTAACGGGATCCGAGATCTTAGACCACTCAAAGTGTTCGAAGTTGCGGCCTCGGGGGCTTCTGCAAGGGAGGGTACGATTGCTGCTCCGTGAGCCAGCCGTCCACAGCCGATCAGGCCGGCCTTCGGGCGGGTCTCTCTGGGATCACCTCGGACTGGCTCGATCGCACCGACCCGGCCGAGCGCAAGGCCCGCGGCCAGTACATGACCCCACGGTCCGTGGCCGAAGCCCTGGCCGAGCGGGTCGAGCTGCGGCCGGGCATGAGGGTGCTCGACCCGGGCGTCGGTACCGGGGAGCTCCTGCGGGTCGTCCTTGACCGGCAACCTGGGCTTGAAGCCTCGGGATGGGACATCGAGGAGACCGCGATCGAGGCGGCCCGTCGCCTGATCCCGGAAGCGGAACTGGAAGTTCGCTCGGCCCTCGACCAGGATCGAGACGTGGACCAGTTCGATCTCGTGATCGGCAACCCGCCCTACTTCCAGTTGCGCCTTCCCCCGGCCGATCGGCGCCGCTTCGAGGGGGTGGTCTCCGGCCGGGCCAACATCTTCGCCCTCTTCTTCCAGGTCGGTTTCGAGCGCCTTCGTCCGGGCGGAACCCTCGCTTACATCGTGCCTCCGTCGATGAACAGCGGCGCTTATTTCGAAGGCCTGCGTGAATACGTCACCGAGCGGGCGACGATCGAGGACCTGACCATCCTCGACGGGACGGACATCTTCGAGGGAGCCAACACGGCCATCCAACTCCTCGTGCTGAAGAAGCGGGAACCCGCTCCCGATGCCTCGAGCCCGGTGGGTCGGATTTCCGGTGTCGACACCGGAAATCCGACCCACCAGCGGTTCACCTTCCGGTGGGAGGTTCCTGAGGCCGGCTTCCGGCGGGTGCTGTTCAGTCCCGATCCGGCCCGGCTGGCGGCCGAGTTCGCGGGGCGAAAGACCCTCTGGGAGCTCGGGCTCGAAGCGGTGACCGGTCAGGTGATCTGGAACGAGAACCGGGACCGGCTGGTCCGGGAACCCGGCCCTGAGCGGGTTCCGCTGATCTGGTCCCACAGCATCGGCGAAGGAGAACTAAGGGCCCGCAGCCCGGGCGGCCGGCCGGGCAAGCCGGGCTTTTACGACGCCCGCGATGGCGGTCGCCCACCGCTCAGGGGGCCGGCGATCGTGGCCAACCGTGTGGTCGGCGCAGTCGGCCGGGGCGAGCTGAGGGCCGCCCTGGTCCCGGAGGGCGAGGAGTTCCTGGCCGAAAACCACGTCAACGTGATCCGCCGCCGCATCGACGAGAAGGCGGACGAGGTGGATTGGGAGGCGGTCCTGGCCGCGTTGCGGCGGCCCGGGATCGTCGACCGGGTCCGGCTACTCACCGGCAACACCCAAGTCTCGGCCCGGGAGCTCACCCACCTGCTGCCGCTCGACGCGGGTCAGCGTTCGATTTCTCGGGTGTAGAAGAAGTCCGGGGTGCCGCCCCACTTGCCCGGGTTGTGGTTGGCCTTGAAGCCGCAGGATTCGTAGAGCTTGAGGGCCGCCTGGTTAGCCTCGTTGACGTCGAGCTGGATCCGGCCGCAGCCGCGGGCCCGGGCCCGCTCGATCGCCGCTTCGACCAGCTTGCGGCCGTAACCCTCCCCGCGGGCGGATTCCTCGACGAAGAGATCCTCCAGCCAGGCATCCTCGGAACCGGTCCAGACCGAGAGGCGGAACCGGGTTTGGACGAAACCCGTTTCCGGATCGCCGATCAGCAGGAACTCGGTCGACCGGTCGCGCAGCAGGATCGTGGTCCTGGCCTCGATCTCGGCATTGGTCGGGGAGGCGCCGCCGAGGAAGTCACGGAAGCCGGCGATCAGCCGGGTGACCGGGGCGACATCGGCCGGGCTGGCGACCCGCAAGGGGGTTTCGGGACCCATGCTCAGTTCACGCTCCGCCGCGGCAACTCACGACCCACCGGTCAGGCCCATCTCTTTGCGGAATTCGACCCGGGCCTTGTTCTGCTTGGCGACCACCTCCGGCGGCAGTCGCTTGGAGCCGTCGTAGATCAGCCGCAGCTTCTTGGCGTCGTCCTTCAGCTGGTAGATGTCGACCCGGTTGAAGCCGGCCCGGAGCGATTCGGGCGGCAGCAGGATCGAGTAGCCCGGGCCGCGGCCGGTGCCGTCCTTGAAGGTCCAGCCGACCGCCCGGATCCTGCCGTCCACGGCGACGGCCAGCACGCTCTTCTCGGGGATGCGGTCGGTCACGCCCCGCTGCAGAAGCCCACGCAGGGTGGGTGCGGTCGGGTCGTAGTTCTTGACCGCGTTGCGTTCGTCCGGCAACGCCCGCCAACGCTTCAGCGGCAACACGTCGAGGCTCTTCACCCGCTTGCCGATCAGTTCCTTGTGCGGGCCGAAGCGGTAAAACGGCCCCCAGCCATGGCCGGTCCCGAACACCTTCTGGATCCGGTTGATCAGCAGCTTCTGCCGTTGCTTCAGCATCTTCGCCGGGGCGATCGAGCTCTCGCCGTTGGGCGAATTGACCACGGTCACCTTGTCCGGGTCGCACTTGGTCTTCTTCCAGGGGTAGTCGATGCCCAGCTCGTCGCTGATCATCGGCAGGATGTCGGTCGTGCAGGTGCGCTGGTCCGTCGCCTCGGGCTTGGTCTGCCCCGGGTACTTGACGAAGAGGGGCACGGAAGCGATCTCGCCCATGTTCTCGGGCACCGCGGTGCGCCGCGGCACCTTCGACTGGAAGGCGGCGCCATGGTCGGCGGTGACCACGAACAGGGCCTTGTTCCAGAGGCCGGTCTCCTTCAGGCGGGCGATGATCCGGGCCAGCAGCGTGTCGGTGTAGCCGACCTCGAGCAGGTGTCGCTGCAGCGCGATGTTGACGATCTTCGGGGGCGCCATCCAAGGCCCGTCGTTGGGCAGGAGGCCCGACCATTCGGCGGTCAGGTTCGAGTAACGCTGGCCGTTTGGGATGTGTCGCCACGGGTAATGCGGCTTCTCGATGTGGATCAGATCGAGGGTCTTCGTCTGGCCGGGGGTCAGCTTCTCGTCGAACTCGCCGACCCGTTCGAACTCGTCGGCCGACGACTCGAGCGCGAAGAGCCGGCCGAGCTTGCGGGCGGCGCCCTGGCCGGATCTCTCCGGCTGTGTGTCCCCGGTGGTGCCGGTCAGGCCGGTCGGCCCGGTCAGTCCCGTCTGGCCGGTGGTTCCCGTGGCCCCGGTCGGCCCGCCTTCATCGGTCAGGCCGGTCACCTCGGACTCGGCGTTGGTGTCAACCTCGTCCGATTCGGTGAAGCCGGAGAACGAGTTGGACACATCCGGCAGGTTCCGGGTCATCGAGTCAGGCAGCAGCAGGTAGCGAGAGACGACCCAGAGGTCGGAGAAGAGGTCCGAGGTCGAGTCGTCCTGGGCCGAGTTGTCCTCCTCGGGACAGAGTTCGTCCGGACAGATCCGGGTCGCAGCTTCCATCACCCGCAACTCGTAGGTCTTCCCGAGCAGGGTGAAGATGCTGTGTGGGTAGTCGGAGGCGATCGGCAGGTCGTCGTGGTTCGGCTGCTGTCCGGAGAGGATCGCCGGTACCGCCAGCGGGGTGTACGCCCCGGCGGCGCTGGTGTTCCGGTACCAGGTCGAGTGGTCGGCGAGGTCGGCGAAGGCCGGGTAGCGGGTGCCGTCGATCTCCCCATCGGGTTTCATCAGGGAACCGACCGGGAACTCGTCGAAGACGACCATCACGACCGGCGCCGGGTTGGTGATGGCGACGTCGACCGGGTCGGGCTGCTCGCGCGGCAGCACCAGCCGCGAGGTTGAACTGAAGCCGAAGAAGAGGATCAGGATCACGACCGGGGCGATACTGAGCACGTCCATGAAAGCCTGCGGGAAGCGCCAGCGGGCGTAGAAGCAGACCCCGACTGCGGAGAGGGCGATCGAAATCGCGATCAGCAGGCCGGCCGGCCAGTCGAGATGGTCCTTGATCAGCTGCAGGGCGAAGCAGGCGCCGAAGAGGCCGAGGAAGAAGAGGTGGAGATACCACTGAGCGTCCCGGCTGGCCAACCGGACCAGCGCCTCGAGCGCGAGACAGGCCAGAGGTACGGCGAAGGTCAGGACCAGGGCGTAGAGGATGATCTGCCCGGAGCTGTTGCCGCGGGCGACGAAGAAGTCCGGGTTCTGGCCCAGCAGGTCGAGCATCGGCTGGGCGAAGGCGAGCGCCCAGAGCGCGGCGACATGGGCCGCCCCCAGCAGGAGGGAGGGCCGCTTGAAGCGGGCTTCTGGCCCCGGTTCGGGGTCCGCCCCGGACTTGGCGGCGTCAGTCACGGAAAGACCATCCTATTGGTCGGCTGAGGACCAAAGCAGGGTCAAAGCCGGCTTTTGGCCTCCGCCACCAGGGGCCGTTGCGGCCGGGCCTGAGAGCTCGTAGAGAGCGATCGAGTTGCCGCCACGGCCCAGCGACGACTGCGGCAGCAGGATCGAGTAGAGCGTCTTGCCCTTGTCTTCATAGGTTTGGCCCACGGCGGCGATCCGGCCGTTCACCGCGACCGCCAGCGGTACGCCCGCGTCCAGGCCACTGACCCTGCCCCGCTGCCTGAGGACCGGGTTGAGTTCGACCTTGGGGTCGAAGGTGCTGTTTCGCGGCGAGCCGGTGTCGGGGTTCGCCCTGGGGGCATCGGCGCTCGCGCCGGTGGCGGTGGGAAGGGATCCGACCTGGGTTCCGATCAGGTCGCCGCCGCGGCCCCACTCGAAGGCCCGGTCCCAACCGGCCCCGTCGCCGCCGAGCAGCTTGGCCATCTGGTCGATGTAGACCTGGCGCTGGGCGATCGTCTTGGCGAAGGAGAGGGTGGTCAGCGGCCCGGTCCCGTTGTCGATGCGGATCGTCTCCCGGTCACACGCTGCCGGCTTCCAGGGCAGATCTATGCCGAGGATCTCCGCCATCTCCGGGACGATCTCGGTGGTGCACGAAGGACGGTCCACCACCGTGCCCTTTTCCTGGTGGGGCGCCTTGATGAAGAGCGGGACCATCCCGATCTGGCCCATCGTCTTGGTCTCCGCCTCGCGCCGGTTGGAGTCCTTGGTCCAGGCGGCGCCGTGGTCGGCGGTCACGACGAAGAGGGTGTCGTCCCAGCGGCCGTCCTTCTTCAGGGCGCCGATGATCCGGCCGAGCAGGTTGTCGGTGAAGCCGACCTCGAGCAGATGGGCCTGATGGGCCCGATCGGTCACGTACTCGTCGCCGAGCCAGTCGGTGTCGGTGATGAAGTTGCGGAAATCCTCGGTCCCGTCCGAGTACTTCAGGCCCGAGGGGTAATGCGTCCACGGGTAGTGCGGCTTCTCGACGTGGACGAAGTCGAAGGTCTTGCCTTCCTTGCCGAGCGTGCTGATGAACCTGGCGACGTCGCCCTCGCCGTCGAGCGAGTCCTCCCCGGCGACCAGCCGGTCATGGACCCACTGGCGGGCCCGGCCGCGCTCGACCGAGTCCTCCTCGGTGCCGCCGAAGCCCTGGAAGCTCTGGGAGATGTCGGGCAGCGAGGAGCCCATGTCGGCGGGCAGGAGCAGATGAGCCGAGACCGCCTTCAGGTCTGTGTAGAACGAGTGGAGCGCGTCCCCCATGTCGGTGTTCACGCCTTCCCGCTTACCGCAGATATCTTCCGTGCAGAGCTGGGTGATCGGTTCGATCGCCTTGGTCTTCCACTCCTTGCCGAGCAGAGTGAAGATCGAGTCGGGATGGTCGGCCGCGGTCGGCAGCAGGTCCCGGCTGGCCGCCTTGCCGGTCAGGATCGAAGGCACGGCGATCGCCGTGTAAGAGCCGCCGGTGGCCGTGTTGCGGTACCAGGTCGAGGTGTCCTTCAGCTCGGCGAAGTTGGGAAAGCGCTTCGGGTTGACGTTCCCCGAGGGGGTCATCAGCGAACCGGCCGGGAACTCGTCGAAGATCACCATGACCACCGGGGCCGGGTTCGAAGCGGTGACCTGCTTGGCGTGGACCTCCTCGGGCGAGGTGGTCAGCTCCGAGGCGTCACTGAAAAAGAAGAAGGCGATCAGGATCACCGGTGGGGCGATGATCAGGATGTCGGTCATCGACCGCATGAACCTGGCCTTCGCGTAGGCCCAGGTCAAGAGGCCACCGAACAGGATCGCCAGGAAGATCATCGGCCAGGCCGGCCCGTCTGCGAACTGTTTGAGGATCTGGAGGGCGATCGCCCAGAAGAGCACGCCGCAGAGTGCCAGGTGGAAGATCCAGCGGGCAAGGGGGCTGAGCAGGTTGAGCAACAGCTCGGCCAGGGCAGCCAGCAGGGGTGGCAGGATCGCCAGCAGCAGGACGAAGACGACGATCTGCGAACTGGTGTTGTCGCGGGCGACGAAGAAGTCCGGGTTGTTGCCCAGCAGGTTGAGCAGGGGCTGCACGATCGCCAAGGCCCAAAGGGCAGCCAGGTGCAGGCCGCTCATCAGAATTGAAGGCGGCTCAAGCGGGGCTCCCTTTTCCGCCCGTTCTGACATCGGCCCGCGATCCTATTGTGTCTGAGGGCAACTCGCTGCCCTGAAGCGGGTTTCAACCAGTTGGTTCTAGCCTCTTGATCTCGATCAGGAACAACCGGTGGCGCCTGCGCGCCGCGCTGCTCTTTGCCGGACTCGTCGCCGCGATGATGGCTTCCGCCCTCGGCCGTTCGGCCGAACTGGCTGTCGCCAGGCCGAACATCGTGGTCATCCAGACCGACGACGAGACGGTTCGCATGCTCCACTCGTCGTACATCGACCGCCACCGGAAAAAGCACCGCACCATGCCCAACACGCTGCGGCTGATCGGTGACCAAGGGGTCGAGTTCACCAACTACTACGCCTCGATCCCGGTCTGCTCGCCTTCCCGCTCGGCCCTGCTCTCCGGCCAGTATGGCCACACCAGTGGCCTGATCCGCAACCTGGGACTGCTCGGTGGTGCCCGCGGGATCGCCGACAGTGCCGCCTGGGACGGCAACTTCGCCGCCGCGCTCCAGCGGGCCGGTTATTACACCGCCCACTTCGGCCGCTTCGTCAACGAGTACGGCAACGCATCGGGCTACGACGAGAGGCCGGTCCCGCCCGGCTGGAACCAATGGGCGACCGACTGGACCCCGGGCAAGGCACGGCGGTTTTACGGCTACAAGCTGAACGTGAACGGCAACATCGTCGGCCCCTTGGGCAGCCTCACCTATCAGGCCTGGAAGAACAAGGACAGCCGCAGATGCCCGGCCGGCGGACTCAGCTGCGATTACCACACCGACCAGATCACGACCCGGGCGTTGCGGGTGATCCGGCACGCGCCGAAACGGCCGTTCTACGTCCAGATCGACTACGAAGCACCGCATGGTGTCGCCGACGGCAACGGCCAGTCGGAGCCGGCCAGTCGTCACATCGGCTCAGCCGACGGCACCCCGCTGCCGAAGCCGCCGGGCTTCAACGAGCGCGACATCTCCGACAAGCCGCCGGAACTCAGGAGCGGCGCGACGCGTCTGAACCGGCGGCAGATCATCGCGATCCGGGAGCGCTGGCAAAACGAGCTCGAATCGTTGCGGGCGGTGGACGAGAGCGTCGAGCGGGTGATCCGCACCCTGCGCAGCACCGGCCGCCTGCCGAACACCTACGTCTTCTTCATCGGCGACAACGGCGCCTTCTTCGGTGAGCATCGATACGCGGGGTCGAAGTTCCTCGCCTACGAGGCTTCCGCCAACGTGCCGATGATGGTCCGCGGGCCAGGGGTGGCACGCGACCAGCGCTCCGGGGCGATCGTCAGCAACGTCGATCTGGCCCCGACCTTTGCCGACCTGGCTGGGACCCGGCTCCTGATCCCGCCGGACGGACGCTCGATGAAGCGGCTCTTCCGCGAGCCGAAGAAGGTCGGCCGCCGCGCCGTGATCCTCGAGTCCTATCGGCTGCCCTCGAACGCCCTCTACACGCATCTGCAGGGTGAAGGAATCGAAACCCCCGATGACCTCGACGCCTCGTCTTCGGCGGTCGTACCGGCGCTCAACTACACCGCGATCAGGGCCGGCCGCTACAAGTACGTCCAGTACGAGGCCGGGGGCCGTGAGCTGTACGACCTGCGGCTCGACCCCTACGAGGTCTCGAATCGCATCCACTGGCCTGCCTATCGCAAGGTGGTTCAGACCTTCCAGCGGCAGATGAAATGGCGTCGCTTCTGCTCCGGCCGGACCTGCAGGAAAGGAACCGGTCGCCTGCCGCTGCCGAAACTCCGGCGTCATTGACCGGTTTCATGGACAGATATCAGGAAAGTAGCGCGAAACAATCTAGCCCGGTCCGCGGCATTCCTGCCCCTCATCGCCTTGGTCTTGGCGATGGCGCTGGGCCGTGCCAGCGCGGCCCCGGCAGCTCACGCCGCGGGTGAGGGATCCCGTCCCAACGTGGTCCTGATCCAGACCGACGACCAGAGCCTGATGTCGCTCAAGGCGACATTTCGCGACTACTGGGACCGCCAGCGCCGGGCGATGCCGAACACGCTCGACCTGGTTGGCGCGAAAGGAATCGAGTTCACCAACTACTACGCCAGTGACCCGCTCTGCTCGCCCTCGCGGGCGGCCCTGCTCTCGGGGCAGTACGCCCACACCAGCAACATGAAGCGGAACTCCGGGCCGGAGGGCGGCTGGACCGGCTGGCAGACCCAGCCGATCCTGGGCGAGAACCTGGCGGTCGCCCTGGACCGGGCCGGCTATCGCACCGCCCACGTCGGCAAGTTCACCAACGGCTACGTGGGAGAGACGCCGGGCTCGGTCGAGTTGGCGGTGCCCCCTGGCTGGGACCACTGGTACGTGCCCTCCTACGGCAACCGGCTGTACTACTACGGCACGGTGCTCAATGTCGACGGCGTCGAGAGCGGCCCCCTCGGCAGCGAGGGTTACGACATCGGGGGGCGGGAGACCGACCCGCCCGAATGCACCGCGGCCAACCTGCTCGATCCGGCGCCGGGCGTCGTCTGCAACCACTCGACCGACCTTTTCAGCCGTGATGCGGTGGCCCAGATCGAGCAGTCGGGAGACCAGCCCTTCTACCTCCAGGTGGACTACAACACGCCCCACGGCGACTACCGCTCGCCGATCGGCGCCCAGCCGCTCTCGCGCCACTACGACTCGGCCCTGAAGACGGTCATGAAGCACCCGGCCGGCTTCAACGAGGCGGATGTCTCCGACAAGCCATCCTTCGTCCGGCAGCTTCCGCGGATGTCGGCGGGCGAGATCAAGCAGATCGGGATCCGCTGGCAGAAGGATCTCGAATCACTGCGCGGAGTCGACGACGGGGTCGGCGCGATCGTGAAGGCATTGCGGCGGACCGGCAAGCTCGCCAACACCTACATCTTCTTCATCTCGGACAACGGCCAGTTCAACGGTGAGCACCGGATGGGCAGCGCCAAGTTCCTGCCCTACGAACCGGCCGCGAAGGTGCCGCTCCTGGTCCGTGGCCCGGGCATCCGCGCACGGACGAAATCCGCCGAGCTGTCCGCCAACATCGACCTCGCCCCGACCATCCTCTCCCTGACCGGTGCCAGCCTGCCTGGCGGATACGACGGCCGCAGCCTGAAACCGTTCTGGAAGAACCCGAAGAAGCGGACCCGCCGGCCGGTCGTGCTCGAAGGCTTCTCCGGGCCCAATGACGTTCCGCAGGTACCCGGTTCCGGTGATGCGACCGCTTCCTCCCCGGCCCCGCCCCGCAATTTCTCGGGCCTCCGGGCGGGCCGCTACAAGTACGTCGAGTACACCAGCGGCGACCGCGAGCTCTATGACCTGCGCAGCGACCCGGCCGAGCTGCACAACCGGGCCGCTGACCCGGCCTGGCGTCGCATCGTCAGGCGGATGGCCGCCGAACTGGCCGCCCGCGAGGGCTGCCGCGGCTCGGCCTGCCGTGCCCAGACGAAGCCGCTGCCGGCCCCACCCGGCGTGAAGAAGAAGCGGAAGGTGGCCGGCCGGTGATCCGTCGCAACCTCGTCATCCTCCTGACGGCGCTCTGCCTCGGCCTGGCCGCGGCCGGCCTGGCAGCCTCGGGCGCGAGTGCCGCGACCAAACCCAACTTCGTGGTGATCCAGACCGACGATCAGCCGAACAACGAATTCGACCGCCGCTTCCGCGACCTCTACGACAACTGGCGGCAGATCATGCCGAAGACGATGGCCTTGATGAGGGACAAGGGCATCACCTTCACCCAGTACATGACGCCCTTCCCGCTTTGCGCCCCGTCCCGGGCGACCCTGCTCAGCGGCCGCTACACCCAGAACCACGGGGTGGTCCGGATCGGCGGCACGCGTGGTGGCTGGCGGGCCTACCAGGCCAACCCGATCATGCACGAGAACCTGCCGGTCTGGCTGCAGCGGGCCGGGTACCGCACCCTCCACTTCGGCAAGTTCATGAACAACTACGGCGGTGCCGACGACCCGGCCGAGACCGAGGTGCCGCCGGGCTGGGACCGCTGGGTATCGGACGCGACCGACAACTCGACCCGCGAGTTCTACGGCTACCGGCAGAACATCGACGGCCAGATCACCGAGCGGCTGGGCTGGCCGTACTACGACCAGTTCGGCGGTCGTGATCCCTACGGCTGCCCCGGGCTCGGGCTGGACATCTGCCACTACCACACGGATTCGATGTCGATCCAGGCCGAGGCGGCGATCCGCGAGGCCGGTGACCAGCCCTTCTATCTCCAGATCGACTACCACACGCCACATGGGGACTCACGCCCGCCGATCGGCCCCGAACCCGCACCACGGCACTACGACACGGCTCTCCGCACCCCTGGCCCGAGACCGGCCGGCTTCAACGAACGGGACATCACCGACAAGCCCAAGTACCTGCAGGACGCCGACGCGGCGGCCCCGCTGACCGGCAACGAGGTCAAGCAGATCGACACCGAGTACCGCAAGTCGATCGAGGCGCTGCGCTCGGTCGACGACGGGGTCGGCGGCATCATCAAGGCGCTGCGGGAAAGCGGCCGCCTAGCCAACACCTACGTGATCTTCACCTCGGACAACGGCTTCTTCACCGGCCAGCACCGGATCAGCCGCGGCAAGCTGCTGCCCTATGAACCGGCCCTGCGGGTCCCCTTCGTGATCCGCGGCCCCGGGATCAAGCCCCGCACCAAGAGCTACGAGCCGGTCGCCAACCAGGACGTCGCCCCGACCATCGTCAAGCTGGCCGGGGCCAAGGCGGCCCTTTCGATCGACGGCCGCTCGATGAAACCGTTCTGGCTCGACCCGAAGAGGCGCTCCCGCCGGCCGATCCTGCTTTCCAGCTACCAGCAGATCACCCGTCTGATCCCCGGCGACTATCCGGACGACGAGGACCAGACGGCGGGCACCGGCGCCCGGCGCAAGGACGCCAGCGCCTCGGTCAAGAGCCCGGACCAGAACTACGTGGGGATCAGGCTTGGCCCGTACAAGTACATCCGCTACGAGAACGGCGAATCGGAGCTGTACGTGCTGCGTGACGACCCGGCTGAGCTGGAGAACCGCGCAGCCGACCCCCGATACCGCCGGATCATCAAGTACCTGGACGCCCAGCTCGAGGTCCTCCGCGGCTGCAAGGGCCAGAGCTGCCGCAACTGGGCCCCCCGCTGGCCGCAGCCCCCTAGTTAGGAGTTGCCGCCGAGTGGGATCAGTTTCTTGCCCTGGACCTGGTAGATGGCGATCGTGTTCTTTCCCTGGTGCATGGAGGCGGGGTTGATCAGGGTTCCCCAGTGGACCTGGCCGTCGAAGTTGAAGGGGCGGGCGGTTCCCTCGACCTTGCCGTTGATCGCGATCGCGAAGAGCGGCGCCTTCTTCGGGGCATTCGGAACCGTGCCGTTCCAGGTGCCGGTGATGAACATCGGGATCAGGTCCTCGCCGGGGTCGTAGGCCTTGCCCAGGTCGGGTTCGTCGAGCAGGGCATCGGTGGTGCCCGGGGGCACCGGCTTGACCGGCTGGCCGATCAGCTGCGGGGCCGGCCCGAGCGTGTAGAAGGGTCCGGTGCCGAGGCGCTGGTCGGCCCGGGCGATCGCCTGGTCGCGCTGCCGGACCATGGTCGGGACATTCGAGGTGTAGAGCTTGCCCTCCGGGTCGGTGATCGTGATCGGGCGGTTCGGGACCGGTCCCTGCAGCGGCACTCCGTCGGTCTTGTACATGCCCTTGACCCCGAGCGTCCTGCCGATCGTCGGGGCGATGTCGAGGGTCATGCTGTGCTTACGCGAAACCTTGCCTTGCTCCTGGCCGGGGTACTTGATGAAGAGCGGCGGGTTTGCGACCTCGCCCATCGCCCGCTTGTCGGCTTGGCGCTGAGGCACCCCGTTGCCCTGGAAGGAGATGCCGTGGTCGGCGGTGACGATCACCAGGGCCTTGTCCCAGAGGCCCATCGACTCGAGCTTGCGGCGCATCTGGCCGAGCAGGTTGTCGGCGAAGCCGGTCTGCACGTACATCCGGTCCTGGGATATCGAGATCCCGTTCGAGTTGACCATCCACTTGCCCAGGCTGCGAGAGAGCTGTCCCAGCGGCGAGTCGTTGTACTGGTTGCCCTGCAGGTCGTACTTCCAGACCTGGTGCGGCAGGTGCATGTGCATCACGGTGAAGCCGCGGTCGCTGTCCGGCACCTGTTGGATGAACTGCTCGTAGAGCTCCGGATCCGAATGGGGCTTGGCCTTGACCGCCAGGTCGCCGCTCTTGTGCTTGCGCTTGCCGAGCTTTACCGGAGCCTCGTCCTGGCTGCCTTCGCCGAAGCCCTCGAAGTTGGAGCTGACATCGGGCAGCTTGCGGGCCAGGCCGGGTGGCAGCACGAGCTTGCCTTCGACGATCTTGAGGTCCTGGTAGAGCGCCTTGAGCCTGGTCAGCTGGCCGGCATCCGCTTCCTGGTCGGGGCAGAGCTCTTCGGGGCAGATCGCGGTCACCGGCTCCAGCACATGCAGCTTGCGGCCTTTGCTGAACTGGCTGAACAGGCTGAGCGGCTGTTCCTGCCAGGTCGGCAGGGTGTCGGCTGGCTGGTTGACGCCGGTCAGGATCCCCGGCACCGCATGTGAGGTGAAGAAGGCGGTGGTGGTCTCGTTCTTGTACCAGGTGCTCGAGGAGGCGAGCCGGGCGAAGTTGGGGAAGCGGTTCGCCGCGATCCTGCCGTCCTTGGTCATCAGGTTGGAGGTGCCGAGCTCGTCGAAGATCATCAGCACCACCGGGGTGTCGTTGCCGGAGTCGGCCGCAACCTCGAAGTCGCCCTCCTTGGGAAAGATCAGATCGGTGGTCTTCGAGTTGAAGATGAACAGGGCCAGGACCACCAGTGGCGCGATGATCAGGATGTCCATCAGGTTCTTGACGAAGACGAACCGGAAGACCATCCAGGCCAGCAGGGCCCCAAGGCCCAGCGAGACCAGCAGGATGAGGGCGGAGCGGGCACTGAAGACATCCGAGACGACCTGGGTGAAGAAGAACATCGAGATCCCCGCCAGGAGCAGGAAATGAAGGCCGTAGTAGGCCTTGGCACTGACCTTGCTGACCACCCATTCGACTCCGAGCAGGATCAGCGGGGGCACAAAGATCAAGCCGAAGGCGAGGATCAGGATGTCGCCGGTCGAGTTGCCCCGGGCGACGAAGAAGTCCGGGTTCTTGCCCAGCAGGTCGAGCATGGGCTGGACGAAGGCGAGGGTCCAGACCGCGGCCAGGTGGCCGCCACCGAGCAGCAGCTGCCGGCGGGTGGGTGCCGGCCGTCCCAATACGGCCGCCAGACCCTTCTTCAGTTCTCCCCCCGAACTCTCGCCCGGCCCGCTCATTTTCGCTACCGCGGAGAGGCCAGGTAGAGGACGCGATCGCCGGAGGGCAGCTCTTCACGCCTTTCGACCGTGAATCGCTTCTCGAGCTCCCGCTCGAAGTTGCCCTCTTCGTAATCCGGGTTGGCCCCGTCATGCTTGTTCGCGAGGAGCGCCCGGACCATCGGGTCGGTGCGCTTCGGGAACTCGATCAGCAGCGTGGTGCCCATGTCCCGGGCCCACTGCAGGAAGTCGGCGATCGGAATGTTGGCGCTGATCGATACGTGATGGATCAGGGCCAGGGCCAGCATGAGGTCTGGGGCGCCGCGGTCGACCAGGGTCTTGCGCTCCAGGCCGCGCCAGCCCAGGGCCGGCGAGGGATCGGCCAGGTTCGAGACCAGCGGCAGGATCTTGGTGTTGCCCTCTTCCCGGAGTGAACGGTAGAGCGCCTCGACCGTGGCGTGGTCGAAGTCGAAGGCGACCACCCGGTCCGAGTTCTCCGCCGCGATGCGCGAGTAGGCACCGTCGTTGCAGCCCATGTCCCAGGTCAGGGCGGGCTTCTTCTCGGCGGCCACCTCGGCGACGAAGGACTGCTTGCGCTTGTCGTCGTCATCCGAGTAGGTGTTCGACTGGCGGTAGCCGCTCCAGGAGGTCTCGCCGGCCTTCCACTTCAGCTTCGAGACCAGCCGGTTCATCGATTCGAGCTGGGCCTTGATCTGGCCTGGCTTGACCTGGCGGGTGTTCTTGTTCTCCTCGGCACTGCCCGGGCCGGACTTGTTGGCCCGGCGGTCGAGCCGCGCGTGGAGGGAAGTGTGCAGGAAGACGCCGCGGCGCAGGCGGTCACGCAGGGAGAAGACCTTGATCGCGTCGATCGGTTGGATGCCGTCGATCGAGCCGCGCATCCAGGGCTGGAAGGGGATGTCCTTGTGGGCCTGGAAGAGCAGCGGGTAGAGGTAGAGCATGCAGAACTGGCGGTAGGCGATCCAGGGTTCGCCTTCGGTCTGCTTCTCGAAGCTGCCGATGTCGATGAAGGTCGGCTGCGACCCGATGAACTGGACGTTGTAGGGGGTCGCGTCCTTGAGGTCGAAGCCGTTCTCGATCGCCTCCGCCCCGAGCTGGAGCTGGAGCTTCGCCGCGTCCTGCAGCATGCTGAAGGTCCACTCGTACGGGTAGGAGACGAAGGGGATCCGGTCGTGCTCGAGCACCTTCGAAACCCCGGTCGGGAGCAGCTCCTGGCCCACGCCGGCAGCCGCAGGGTCGACCTCGCGAGTGCCGACCACCTGGCCGGCGGCGATCATCTTCTCGAGCAGGGGGCTGGCCGAGAGCGCATCCCAGTCCTCGGTGCCCTCCGGGCTCAGCGCTCGGTAAATCGCGTCGTCGGCAACGACGACGCGGCTATCACGGTCTCTGAACGAGCCCGGTTCTGCGGCTGTCACAGCCTTACTGCTCGGCGGGCTTGTCTTCGGGGGTTTCGGCGGGCGCCGCGGTTGCGGTGGCAGCGGCCTCGGGGGTCTCCTCGTCCTTCTTCCAGAAGAAGAGCTTCTTCTTCAGGTTCGAGCCGAAGGTACGGAAGGCGGCGCCGATGCCGGCAACTCCGGCCAGAACGGCGGCGAGGGCGGCGCTGACGCTGCCCGGGTCCAGGTAGGCAAAAATGTGCATAAGTGATCCTCTCTTGAGCGGGACCGGCCAATGCCTTTGTTTAGCGGCTGGCGTTGACCGGCCGCGGAATGTTACTCAATCGTGACCAAAGGGTCACCAGATGCGACCGCATCGCCAACGGAAATGCTGACCTTGCTGACCTTGCCGTCCTTGTGGGCGGTGATCTCGTTTTCCATTTTCATGGCCTCGATCACGCAGACCAGGTCGCCGGTCTTGACCTCGGCGCCTTCCTCGACCTCGAGCTTGAAGATCGAACCCTGGAGCGGTGAGGCGAGTACCGGGCCACCGGCTCCGCCGCCGCTGCCGGCCTTCTTTTCGCGCTTCGGCTTGGGGCCACCTGCTGCCGGAGCAGCTCCGTTGGTCGCGGCGAAACCGGTCGCCTCGCCGATCACCTTGACGTCGAAGCGCTTGCCGGAAACCTCGACCAGGTAGTCGCGGGCCACCTTCTCGGCCTCGCCCTCGGCCGGTTCCGGAATCGAGTCGTCCTCGGGGTCCGTGGTCTTCAGCCACTTCTTGTCTTCCGTCAAGTCCTTGCAGGTCTCGCCGCGAGCCCACTGCTCGGTCTGGAGGATCGTCTTGTGGAAGGGGATCAGGGTAGAGAGCGGCGCGATCTCGTACTCGTCGAGGGCGCGCAGCATCCGCTTGGTGGCGGCCTCGCGGTCCTCGTCCCAGACGATCAGCTTGGCGACCATCGGGTCGTACATCGGGGTGACCTCGGAGCCGGCCTTGACCCCGGAATCGACCCGTACGCCGGGGCCGGAAGGCTCGTCGTAGGTATCGATCGGGCCGGGGGCGGGAGCGAAGTTCATGTGCGCCTTCTCGGCGTTGATCCGGCACTCGATCGCCCACCCGTTGATCTCGACGTCTTCCTGCTTGAGGCTCAGTTCCTCGCCGTAGGCGATCTTGATCTGCTCGCGGACGATGTCGACCCCGGTGATCTCCTCGGTCACGCAGTGCTCGACCTGGACCCGGGTGTTCATCTCGAGGAAGAAGTACTCGTCGCCGACCTGCATGCCTTCGATCGTGCCGGCCGAGAAGTAGCCGACCGCGCGGGCCGCGTCGGTCGCGATCTTGCCGATCCGCTCGCGCATCTCTTCGTCCACGTGGGGCCCGGGGGCCTCCTCGATCAGCTTCTGGTGGCGGCGCTGGATCGAGCAGTCGCGCTCGCCGAGGTGGATCACGTTGCCGTGCTTGTCGGCCAGGACCTGGACCTCGACGTGACGTGGATCCTCGAGGTAGCGCTCGACGTAGACCCGGTCGTCGTTGAAGAACTTCATGCCCTCACGGCCGGAACCTTCGAAGGCCTCGGCCAGGTCGTCCGGGGTCATGGCGACGCGGAAGCCCTTGCCACCGCCACCGCCGACCGCCTTGCAGGCGACGGGGTAACCGGCCGTCTCGGCCTGGGCCCGGGCTTCTTCGAGATCCTTGGCAGGCTCGGTCGCGCCGGGAACGATCGGCACGCCCGCCTTCTCCATGACCTCGCGGGCCATGGTCTTCGAACCCATCGCGTCGATCGCCGAAGCGGGCGGGCCGATGAAGACGATCCCAGCCTCATCCAGGGCGCGGGCGAAGTCGGCGTTCTCGGCCAGGAAGCCGTAACCGGGGTGGACGGCTTCGGCCCCGCTGTCCTTGCAGGCCTGGATGATCTTCTCGATCGAGAGGTAGCTCTCGGCCGGAAGCGCCGGCCCGATCAGGAAAGCCTCGTCACAGGCCTTGACATGCGGGGCATCCCGATCGGCCTCCGAGTACACGGCGACGGACGTGATGCCCATCTCCTTGCAGGCGCGGGCAACACGGATGGCGATTTCGCCACGATTGGCGATCAGGATCTTCGAAAACATAGCCGCAGCAGTTTATTTGTCGGGGCCATACCGGGGCTCTTCGATCCTTAACATGCGTTCCTCATGATCGAACTTCAGTCTCATTCCGTTGTCTCTGATGGCCAGCTGGAACCGGCAGGCGTGGTTGAGGAAGCCGCGAAGGCCGGGGTCGAGGTGTTGGCCCTGACCGACCATGACGGGGTGGCCGGGGTTCCCGAGGCGATCGAGGCCGGGGAGCGGCTGGGCGTGGAGATCGTGCCGGCGGTCGAGATGTCCTCGGTCCATGAGTACGCCGAGGACCTGCACATCTGCGGCTACTGGGTGGATGTCGAGGAGATCACCCCGGCCTGCGAGCGGGCCCAGGAGGAGCGGCGGAACCGGGCGAAGAAGATCGTCCAGAACCTGCGGGACCACGGTTTCGACCTGACCTTCGAGGACGCGGTCCGCGAGGCCGGCGCGGCAGATGCGATCGGCCGGCCGCACATCGCCAAGGCGGCCGGGGCGACCGGCAATCTCGGCCCCTTCTTCGAGGAGTGGCTGGTGCCGGGGGCCAAGGCCTTCGTCTCACGTGAGTGGCCGGACGCGAATGAGGCCTGCGCCCTGATTCGCGAGGCCGGGGGCGTGCCGGTGATCGCCCATCCGTACTGGGACATCAAGGTTCCGGAGCAGGTCGAGGAGCTGATCCGTGCACTCGACATCGGCGGGATCGAGGTCTTCTACCCTTCGCATACCAAAGCCCAGACCCAGCACCTGCTGGACCTGGCGAACGAGCTCGGCGTCACCGCGACCGCCTCCTCCGACTACCACGGCCCCACCCACAAGACCTTCAGCCGCTTCGGTGCCTACCAGACCTACGACCTGGGCGAACCGGCCGTGCCGCCACGCCCGTAGCGTCCGTCGGTCGGTGACCCTCGCCGACAGGCGGGCTTTCAGACCTATTTGCCGAAAAATCCGCTGTCGGTAGGTGGGAGTGGGCCGGTCGGCTAGGATTGTTCCACAATGCTGACCGACCTTCACGTCCATCTGCGCGACGACGAGTTCGACCTGACCCCGGAAGTCGCCTTCACCACCGAGAACGTCGACCGCTACCTGGAGTCGGCCGGGGCGAAGGGCATCGGCGTGCTCGGGGTCTCGGAGCACATGTACCGCTTCCGGCAGGCCCGTGAGGTCTGGGAGCACCCTTCCTGGACGCCCTGGGCCACCGACGACCTCGACGCCTACTGCGAGTTCGTCCGGGACGAAACCCCGCTGCTGCTGGGGATCGAAGCCGACTACCTGGCCGGCCGGGAAGAGCAGATCGCGGAGTACCTGGCCGGTCGCGACTGGGACTACGTGATCGGCTCTATCCACTTCATCGGCGACCTCGAGGTAAACGACGAGTCCGAGGCGAATGTCTGGAACGGCGAGCTGGGCGACGTCGACGCGGTCTGGGACACCTACTTCGACCATCTCATGCGGGCGGCCCGCAGCGGCCTCTACGACATCATGGCCCACCCCGACCTGGTCAAGCACGGTGGCGACGGCACCCCACAGCCGACCCGGGACCGGCGGCACTGGTACGAACCGGCGGTGGCGGCGATGGCCGAATCCGGGGTGGCGATCGAACTCTCGACGGCCGGCTTCCTGGAGCGGGTGAACGAGCAGTACCCAGACGTCGAGTTCCTCCGGCTTGCGGTCGAGGCCGGCGTCCCGGTCGCACTATCCAGCGACGCCCACATGGCCGGCGAGCTGGGCCAGTTCTACGACCGCGCCCTGGCCACCCTGGCCGAAGTCGGGATCGACCAGATCTCGACCTTCGAGCGGCGGACCCGCAGCGACCTGCCGCTCAGCTACGGACCCGTACCATTCGGCTCTTCGTGACCCGTTGCCCGGTGGCGGTGATCCCGGTCGCCTGGACGTAAAGCCGAAAGTTCCGGCGCTTGCCCAGCCGTGCCGGCCGCGGCTTGACCCGAACCACGTGCCGGTTCCGCAGCCGCTTCACCTTCTTCCTGACCAGGGGCCGGAGCCGGGCGTTCCGCTTCGAGGTCCCGAACACGATGCGCAGCCGCATCTTCGGTTTGGCCCGGGCCACGATCCTCAACCCGTGCTTCTTCAGGGCGCGGAACTTGATCTTCTTCACGGTGCGCAGCTTGAAGCTGAATCCGCTCGGGCCGGTCGGCTCGCCCGGAACCACCACCGTCCTCCGCTCGACCCTCTGCTGGCCGGCGGCATCGGTGGCCGTGAAGGCCACTTCGTAGCGGCCGGGCTGAGTGAAGGTGTGGTTCACCGACGCGGTGTCGCTGCGCTGGCCCCCGCCGAAATCCCAGACCGTCGACCTGATGCCCATCGCGTCCGTGGCGGTGGCCGCGAAGGTGACCAGCGAGCCGGCATCGACCCGGGTGGGGAAGCTGTTCACGGTCACCTTCGGCGGGGTCCGGTCCAGACCGCCCACTTCGACGGTGCGGTCGTTCGGGCCGACCTCGTGGACCCAGGTGGCCAGCAGATCCCCGTCGGGCGTCACCGCGGTCGCCGGGTTTGTGTAGGCAGGCCCACCGATCTTCACGGGGGTGGCGAAATCGATGCCGGGCTGGCGGTAGGTCGCGTAGATCCCGTCGTCGGCGCGGATCAGCACGTACTCGGTGCCGTCGGGGGCGACCTGGAAGGTGTCGAAGGGGATGTACGGGTCCCCGGCGCCGGCCAGCGGGATCGGGACGGCGGTGCCGAAATCCGCGGTAGGGGTCTTCGTATATGCCCAGTACTGCCGGGGCGACGCCTCGGGACTACCGGAAAGCACATGCAGGTTCTGGCTGTCGTCGGCCCCGATACCACCGATCCCGTCACCCATCAAAGGGTGCGTCGAGTAGACGCTGAGTAGGCCGGGCGGACGGATCAGCACCCGGGATCCGTCGGATCCACTCAGGCCGACCGCGACCGTGCCGTCCTTCAGCACGACCGGTGGGCTGGCGTTGACCTCGTTCGGCCGGGTCGCCTCGGCGATGTCGGCAGAAGAATTGGTGGGACCGCGAAGCGAGACCCGGACCCGCATCGTCTGGTTCATGGGCGGTGGGTCGGTCGTGGTCTTATAGCCGCGGGTGACGATCGCGATCGTGTCCTCAGGTCCCCAGGTGATCAGAGGCGCGACGTAGTTGTCATAGGCCGGCGGAACCAGGTCCTCGTTCACCGTCACCGGGCCGAGGGTCGGGCTGGTGCCGAAGCTGACCGTGTCGGGCGGGTTGGTGGCCAGCTTGTGGGAACAGGCGACCGCGACTCCGCCGCCTGGGCCGGCAGTCGAGTCGACGAACCTTCCGCAGCCCACGGCGGGCTGATGGGGCGAGAAGGTGCCACCGGGCGAGCGGAAGGACTGTTCGGCAGGAGCCACCGACGAAGCGATCCCCCAGATCGCGTAGATGCCGCCGTCATCGGTGAAGCTGACCGAAGGTGGCTCCGGGTTGCCGGTGGAGCTCAGCACCAGCGGGTCGTCGAACGGCCCGCCCTGGCTGCCTCGCTCGCTGAGGCTGACCGTGGCGCCACCCGTGGACGCCGTGTAAGTCACGATTTGATTCCCGTCCGGGGAAACGTGGGGCGCCGCGCCGGTCAGGTTGCCGCTGCCGGGCACCTCGACCGGGGAGATCGGCCGCGGAACCGCGGCAGCGCTTCCGGCCGGCCAGATCGCCGCGACGCAGATGGTCGAAAGCAGAAGCAGTCTCGAATGCGACATGGAACCCCCAGTTCGCCGTTCCTCCGTCCACCGTAACCGGGTCGGGGCGAGGCTGCAAGAAAAAGGGCGGGCCGCGGCCCGCCCTTACTTAAGGAGTCGGCGACGTCTTCTAGGAAGCGACGGCGGCGGGGATGAGCTGGCGCTCCTCCAGGTAGGTCAGCAGGCGGGCGGCCGACTCTTCCGGCTCTTCCTCGGCGGTCTTGAGGGCGATCTCCGGGTTGAGCGGCGGCTCGTACGGATCGGAGACGCCGGTGAACTCCTTGATCTCACCGGAGAAGGCCTTGGCGTAAAGGCCCTTGACGTCGCGCTCGGCGCAGACCTCGACCGAGGCCTCGATGTAGACCTCGATGAAGCGGTCACCCATCATCTCGCGAGCCTCGTCGCGCAGCTCGCGGTAGGGCGAGATCGCGGCGGTGATCACCGGCACGCCGTTGCGGGAAAGCAGGTCGGCGACGAAGGCGATGCGGCGGATGTTGATGTCCCGGTCTTCCTTCGAGAAGCCGAGCCCCTTGGAGAGGTTCTCGCGGACGATGTCGCCGTCGAGGATCTCCAGCTTCGAACCGCGATCGGTCAGCTCCTTGGCGACGATCTCGGAGATCGTGGTCTTGCCGGCACCGGAGAGGCCGGTGAACCAGAGGGTGAATCCCTTGCTGTCTGACATTGGTTAGTTGTCCTCCTTGTAAGCGTCGATCAAGATCTGGGCGACCTCGGGGCGGGAGAACTCGGGCGGCGGCATCTCGCCGTTGCCGAGCATCTCGCGGACCTTGGTGCCGGAAAGGAAAAGGTGCGAGTCGGCATCATGGGGGCAGGTCTTGTTCGAGGCCATGCCCTCGCACTTGTTGCACCAAAAAGTGTGTTCGAACTTGAGCGGCTCGATGCCGAGCTCGTCCAGGTCGATCTCGTCGAAGAGCTCCTGGGCCTCGTAGGTGCCGTAGTAGTCACCGACGCCGGCGTGGTCGCGGCCGACGATGAAGTGGGTGCAGCCGTAGTTGCGGCGGACGATCGCGTGGAGCACGGCCTCGCGCGGGCCGGCGTAGTGCATCTTCGAAGGGTTGACCCCGAGGATGACCCGGTCGTCCGGGTAGTAGTCCTCCATCAGCAGCTCGTAGCACTTCATCCGCACGTCGGCGGGAACGTCGCCGGCCTTGGTCTTGCCGATCAGGGGGTGGATGAAGAGTCCGTCGGAAACCTCGAGCGCGGCCTTGGTCAGGTACTCGTGGGCGCGGTGGATCGGGTTCCGGGTCTGGAAGGCGACAACGCGCTTCCAGCCACGGTCGGCGAAGGCCTGCTTCGACTCGGCCGGGGTCAGGTACCGGCGCTGGAAGGCATCCTCGTGGTCCGGCAGCGCGTCGACCTGGATCGGGCCGGCGATGCAGCGGGTGCCGTCCTCGTGGATCGCGGCGACGCCCGGATGCTCGAGGTCCGTGGTCCGGTAGACCGACTTCGCCTCGTGCTCGAGGTCACGCTGGTAGATCTCCTCCACGGTTACCGTGCCGAGCGGCTTGCCGTCGTCCGAGGTCACCTTGATCACGTCGCCGACCTCACACTCGAGACCGGTCGCGAGGGTGATCGGGATCGGCCAGTAGTCCCCGGCGGCGGTCCGCATCTCGTCGCAGACCCTCTGCCAATCAGCTGAACCTTGGAAGCCGGTAAGGGGTGCGAAACCCCCGTTTCCAATCATCTCGAAATCGGCAGTCTGTCTCTCGGAAAGCTGGAGGGCTAGTTCGGTCATGGTCACGCTCGATAGTTGGAGGGAATGTTGACAGGAAAGGTGAAGAATCCAGCAGCCTAACCGTTCTTGAGGCCTGATGCGGTCTCGTGGTGTCGGTAAAGGCGGTCAGGCAGTCATCAGTTGATGCCGCACTCGGTCTTCCCCGAGCCGGACCAGCGGCCGTCGCGGGAGGACTGGCCGGGGTGGACCGGCAAGGTGCAATGAGTGCAGCCGATCGAGGGATAGCCCTGATCGTGCAACGGGTTGTACGGGATGCCGTTCTTGTGGAGGTGGGTCCAGACATCGCGCTCGGACCAGTCGGCGATCGGGTTCAGCTTCCAGATCTTGAACTTCCGGTCCCACATGAACTTGGGCGAGCCGGCGCGGGTCGCCGAATCCTCGCGACGGATGCCGGCCACCCAGCAGTCGACGCCGGAGGCGAGCGCCCGGGCCATCGGATCGACCTTGCGGATGCCGCAGCAGGCGTCCGGGTCCTTCTTCCAGAGCTGGTCGCCGAACTGCTCGGCCTGCTCTTCCGGACTGATGTTGTGCCAGCGCTCGAACTCGACGTTGAAATGCTCGGCAAGACGATCCCGGGTTTCGTAGGTCTCCGGGAACAGGAAGTCGGTGTCGATGTAGAAGAAGCGGGCGTCCGGGTTGATCTCGGTCGCCAGGTGCATCACGACCGAGCTCGTCTTCTGGAAAGAGCAGGCGATGTACATGTCCTCGCCGAACTGCTCGAACGCCCACTCCAGGATCTGGCTGGCGTTCAGCGGCTCGAGTCGTGCGGCTTCCTCTCGGGCGTCAAAACGTGCGGCCAGGGCGCGTGTGGCCTCTTCGGCCTTTCGGGCCGCTTCGGCTTCGGCCGGGGTCAATGTCGAAAGGGGCTCCATCGTCGGTCAGAACTCTACGGACGGGGAAGCCTAGCAAAAAGACCTAAATCGGACCGGATTTCAGGTATTTACCTTGGCGCACGGATCCCGCGTCATCAAGGACGGAGCCCCGCCCAACCATTCTTTGTCTCCAGTGGGCGGGGCGGGTGTTACTGGGAGGGCGGGTCGGACCCCGCCCGACTCCTAGTGTCTGGGTCGGACCCCGCCCGACTAAGTCACGTTACGTCCTTGCCCTCGATCAGGAAGGCGACCCGCACGTGGGCGCGGTACTCGTCCAGGTTCTCACCGCGGATGCCGGTCGAGACGATGTCCACGGCGCGGATGTTCCGAAGCGAATCCTGGGCCTGCTTCAGGGCCTGTTGGGCCGCGTCGTCGGTCGAAACCCGGGAGCTGCCGACCAGCTCGATGATCTTCACTACCGCCATGAACTCCTCCTCGGTTGGTTTCTTCCGATGCTATTTGCTCAGGGGAAGAAGTGCGAGGGCAGCGGGCCGGGTGCCCGTCGAGGTCAGCTGACGCCGAAGGGCCGGCCGGGCCCGAAGGCTTCCTTGGCCGAGACGCCTTCTTCAAGCGCGGCCTTCAGCCAGGGATCGATGCCGGTCGGCTCCGCCGGAGGGGCGACAGTCGTGTCCTGGGAGAAGCGCTGGATCGCCGCGGCGATCGCGGCGGCCTCGTCGGCCGTGGCGGGCTGGCTGATCGTGAACTCGCTCATGCGGGGGACGATTCTATGGGGCCGGGGCCGGGGAGGGTTCCCCCGTTCAACATCGCACCACCCAGGCGAGGTCGAGCTTCTCGCCCCGCAAGGTTCGGGTCACGGCACCGGCCGGGACGCACTGCGCGGGCACCTCGCCGCCGGCCCGGCGCTGCAGGATGACCCATCGACGACCGGCCGCCTGCGGCAGGTCGGCCTGACGCTGGATCGCGTAGGGCCGCTCGACATTGGAGCATGGCTCGAGCTCGGCCGGGTCGAATCGGCGATTCGCATATGTCTTGCCGCACCATGCGGTCGCGCCGTCCGGAACCTCGTCGGAGGCCTCCTTCAGGCCGGCGAACCAGTAGTCGCCTTCCCAGCGGTCGTTCACGCCGCCGATTCCCGCGACCGGGTTCACGTACACGTAGTTGAAGGGGAACAGCCGGGCCTGTTCCACCATGGGCACCAGCAGGGCGGCCGAGAGCGCGGCCGCGAGCAACCAGGAGCCGGCCGGGCCGACTCGTCGCGAGCCGGCCAAGCCCAGCAGGTAGGAAACACCCAGGCCGGCCAGCATCGCTACCGCAGGCACCAGGTAGAGATGCTGTCGCAGCCCCGAGTACATGGTCGAACCGGTGACCATGCTGCCCAGCGGGAGCAGCAGGAGCTGGACGAGCACGAGCAGGGCGGCCACCTCCCGGACCCCGATCGGCGTCTCGTGCCAGGCGCGCCGGCGGATCGTCTCCCAAGCTTTTACAGCCAGTCCACCCAAGCCGGATAGGCCCGCGGCCCCGATCAGCAGGGGAATCGAGGCAAAGGCCCAGGCCGGCAGGTACCACCAGGGCGGGTGGGCGGTCAGCAGCTGGCCGGCGGTCAGGGTCAGGCCGGACCAGGAGTAGTCGGAAGAGTCGCCCAGGGTGTTCGTCGCAAACTCCCAGGGGTTGGAGAAGGCGGCGGGATAGAGGACAAGCAGGCAGAGCGACCCCAGCAGGACGCCGGCAACGACCGCCGGCCAGCGCATCGGCGCTCCTCCGCTGCCCCTTCGCTGCAGCGACAGAGCGGCGAAAACGACCAGCGAGCAGGCCAGCGGAAGCCACATCGCGAGCCTGGTGCCGACTGCGAAATAGACGCCCGCACCCGCCAGGAGGAGAACGAGCAGGTCACCGGGATCGGGTTTCCATCCAGGCCGCCCGGGTCTCGCCCCGAGGATCAGTGCCGCGCTGAGGAACGTGTATCCGGCGGCCACCGGGGTGTCCTTCGGGTTGAAGAACCCCATTCCGGTCCAGATCGGGATGGCCAGCAGAGCGGCGGTGGTCCAGAGGCCGACGATCCGTGAACTCGTCGCGAGCCCGATCGCCTGGCCGGCGACCAGCGCCGTGAGCAGGGCCAGCAGGGACGAAGCCAGGTGGCGGTTGACCGCGGCCCCGTTGCCGAACGAGACCGAGCCGCGGGGTTCCTGCCCGGTCAGGACGTTCGCGGTATGGGCCAGTGACGCAAAGGCCGGCCCGTAGACGTACTTGCTGCCCACCGTCCCCGCCAGCCGCTCATAGCCGTTCGGCACGTAATCGCCGCCGTCCAGCCAGGATTTCGTCCGCTCGACCTGGGTCGGCTCGTCGACCGTGACCCCGCTCCGGCCTGGACCGAGCGCCAGTTGGGCGACCCCGGCCACGATGACGAGAAGCGCCACGATCGCGACGGTTGCTTCTCGTTTTCTCCCGCCAAAGTCTGAAATCGATCCGTCCCTCGGGGCCGAACTCTACGGCAGCTAGCCGGCGTCGTCGGTCCGGCTCTCGATCTCGTCCATCGCACCTCGAAGCTGGCTGAGCGAGGGGAAGGGCCCGGTGACCGGCTGGGCTCGGTACATGTGCTTGCCAAAAGTACGCAGCCGAAAGATCGGCCGGCCTTTCGGGCCGTAGGCGCCGACCACGTTGTAGATGTCGGCGTCGCGGATATTGCCGAGTCCGCCCCAGGCGACCAGCCACTGGCCGTCGGGGAGTTGCCGGGCGGAGCCGCAACAGCTCGATTCGGGGATCTCCGGGTCGGTGAAAGAGGAGATCAGCGTGGCGGTGTGCTTCTGTCGGTCGATCCGGTAGCGGACGACGCGAGGCGGTCGGTCGAGGTTGGTCTGGTTGTCGAAGACGCTGAGTACCCCATGATCGATCCGCGCATCGTGCTGGCCGCCGAACGGCCACGAGCCGTACGGGTCATTCAGCACCTTGAGGCTCTCGGGGGTCTTGGTCCCGCCCAGCTTCCAGAGGATCTTCCCCGTCGCCCGGTTGATCCCGTAGACGGCGTCGAGATGGCGGAAGGAGAGGACCATGGAGCTCCCGTCCGGATCGGCCGAGTTGAAGTGGATGTAGTCGTAGGGTTGAGGTCTCCCGGTCACCATTTCCCACCAGCGCTTGGTCTCGGCCAGCTTGATGTGCTCGTCGGAGTTCCATTTCCAGACGAGTTTGCCCCCGGGCGTGAGCTCTTCGACCCGGGCGCCGAGCCCCCGGGCTCGGGGTGACCCGCCGAAGGCCGAGACGTCGAGGTCGGAGTTTCGGTCGAAGGTGCCGATCAGGTAGTTGCCATTCGGGAGCAACAGCAGCTCGTGAGCATCGGTCAGCGCGCCGTCGGCGGCCTTTACGTATCGGACTATCTTGCCGTCCAGGTCCCTGATCCCGTAGGCGTACCGTCCGTGGGCCTCGCGGGGCGGGAGGTGCTCGAGGCCCGGCTGTTTGACCAGCCAGGCGAGGGTGTCGTCACCCAGGACCTGAGGGTTCAGCGGGGGAAGATTGTTCTTCATCCACCAGACCGGGGTTCCGTTGCGGTCGAAGAAGGCGGCGTAGTCGCTGGCGACCTGCGCGAAGACCAGCCGCGGACCGCCAGGCGCGTAGCGTTCGAACTCGAACTCGGGGAAATCGTCCGGCAGGCAGCGAATGTGGAAGGACCCGGTCCGCCCGGCTGGCCGGCGAAGGGAAATGTCGGTCTCGGTGAAGTGGTCAGAGTCGAGCGGTACGGCGAAGCTCTCCGAGGCGAACCGCGCATCGGTCGGCCGTGCCTGCCAACCCGGCGGCAGGGCCACCTGGGCGACCGGGTCGTCCGTCTCCGAGCAGCGGACGACATAGTCGCGTCGGTTCCAGGCAAAAGCGGGATAGAGATCGGGCGAGGCCGAGAGGATCGACCCGTCGTCCAGGCCGGGTTGCTTGGCGGAATCCCGCGAAGGCGAGATCAGCAGCCCGTAGCCCAGAAGGACCGCGATCAACGCCACGGCCAATCCCATGATGCCCAACAGTCCCTTGCGTGCCCGTCCCATATAGCCCCTTACTCACCCTTTACTAATTACTCAACGTCTCCTTACGAAAAGCACACAATAGAGCAGCCGCCTCTGGACTGGCGGGCGGGCAACCCGCAGCAACTCCTAGAGCGGGATGTTGCCGTGCTTGCGCCGCGGCTGGGCGACCCGCTTGGTCTGCAGGGTCCGAAGCGCCTTGATCATCTTCGAGCGGGTGTGGCGCGGCTCGATCACGTCGTCGATGTAGCCGCGTTCCGCCGCCGCGTACGGGTTGGCGAAATGGGCCTTGTAATCGGCGATCAAGGTCGCCCGCCGCTCTTCCGGAGTGGGCGAGTTCTTGATGTCGTTGCGGTAGATGATGTTGACCGCGCCCTCGGCACCCATCACGGCGATTTCCGCGGTCGGCCAAGCGAAGTTGAAGTCGGCGCCCATGTGCTTGGAGGCCATGACGTCGTAGGCGCCGCCGTAGGACTTGCGGGTGACCAAGCTGATCTTCGGCACGGTCGCCTCGGTGTAGGCGTAGAGCAGCTTGGCGCCGTGGCGGATGATCCCGTTCCACTCCTGGTCGGTACCGGGCATGAAGCCGGGAACGTCGGTGAAGGTGAGGATCGGGATGTTGAAGGCGTCGCAGGTGCGGACGAAGCGGGCCGCCTTCTCCGAGGATTCGATGTCCAGCACGCCGGCCTTGAACGAAGGCTGGTTGCCGACGATCCCGACGGGGAAACCGTCCAGTCGGGAAAAGCCGCAGATGATGTTCTTGGCGAAGTGCTCGTGGACCTCGAAGAACTCCTCGTCGTCGACGATGCGGGTCACGACCTGGCGCATGTCGTACGGCTTGTTCGGGTCATCCGGCACGAAGGTGTCGAGCTCCGGATCCTCACGCTCGGGGTCGTCGGAAGGCGGAAAGTGAGGCGGCTGCTCCATGTTGTTGAGCGGCAGGAAGCTCATCAGGTAGCGCACGTCCTCGAGGCAGCTCTCTTCGTCCTCGGCCGCGAAGTGGGCGACGCCCGACTTGGAGTTGTGGGTCATCGCGCCGCCGAGCTCCTCGAAGCCGACCTCCTCGCCGGTCACCGTCTTGATCACCTCGGGGCCGGTGATGAACATGTGCGAGGTCTCCTTGACCATGAAGATGAAGTCGGTCATGGCCGGCGAGTACACGGCGCCGCCGGCGCAGGGGCCCATGATCACGCTGATCTGGGGGATCACGCCGGAGCTCTGGACGTTACGGGCGAAGACGTCGCCGTAGGCGCCGAGCGAGACGACGCCCTCCTGGATCCGGGCGCCGCCGGAGTCGTTGAGCCCGATCACGGGCGCGCCGACCTTGGCTGCGAGATCCATGACCTTGCACATCTTCTCGGCCATGACCTCGCCGAGCGAGCCGCCGAAAACCGTGAAGTCCTGCGAGAAGACGAAGACCTTGCGGCCCTCGATCGTGCCGTGGCCGGTGACCACCGCGTCACCCCAGGGGCGGCGCTTGTCCATCTCGAAGTCGTAGGTGCGGTGCCGGACGAAGGTGTCCAGCTCCTCGAACGAGCCGGGGTCGAGCAGGACGTCGATCCGCTCGCGGGCGGTCAGCTTGCCCTTGGCGTGGTGCTTCTCGACGGCCTCTTCGGAGGCGGAGTTGATCGCGGCGTCGCGCAGCTCGCGCAGGTACTCGAGCTTCTCTTCGTGGGTCTCTGGGTTCTTCTCACGCATGGCCGGAGCAGTTTATTTGGATCGCTTAACTGCAGTCGCGCCGGTCTTCGCCGGCGCTCCAATTCCAACCCGCCCCTCCCACTAGAAGTAGATGATGGTTGGGAGGGGCTCTGCCCGTGGACGGATGGGCCGGCTCTGCCTACCTCACCTTGAGGTAGGTGCGGCCGGACCAGCCGTTGTTCGACGCGATGACGACCACGCGGCGTTTGGCGTGCCGCTTGACCTTGACCGCGAACCGCTTCTTCGCCCATCGCTTGGCCGGCACGGTCAGGGTGACCGTCCTCGGTGCCCTGACCCGGCGGCCCTTCACCTTGATCTTCACCTTGATCTTGCGGGCCGCGACGTTGCCGGAGTTATGCACCCGCAGGGTCAGGACCACCTTCTTGCCCGGCTTCACCTTCTTGCGGCCGGGCTTCAGCCGGACCCCGTCGATCTCGGTGAACCTGGGCGGCGGGCAGAGCGTGAAGTCGGTCTCGCAAGTCGGGTCGGGCGGCCCCGGTTGCGGCTTTGGCTCGACGATTGCGTTCGAGAGCCAGAGGCCGCCCGGTACCGGTATCAGCTTGTTGAGGTCGCCACAGTCGCCGCCGTTCTCGGAGGTCGCTTCCGGCAGCGCATCCCAGGCGGCGGTGAGGGCCCCGTGGACCCCGAAGCCGCCGGTGAACGGCTCGCCGGTCGTCGGCTGCTGGGTCGCGGTCGAGAAGCTCATCGGCACGTCGTTGATCCGGCAGCGGGCGAACAGCCCGAGCGGCGGTACGCCGAGGTCGCCCAGGCCGTCAGGCACCGGAAAGGTCGTGCCGGTGCCGGTGACCACGATCAGGTCGACCTTGCCCTCCAAGGTCATCGCGCCGGTCGCCTCGTCCCAGGTGCCGGTCAGGCCCGGCTCGTTCAGCCGCATGGTGATCGGGATCCTCAAACCCTCCTCGATCGGATGCATCAGATGCATGTAGGGGAACTGCGCACCGGTGTTGGTCGCAGCCGGAATCGTGATCGCGCTGCCGGTCAGGTCGCCGTTGAGCTCGATGTCGGTTCGCTGCGGGGTCGGCAAGGAGTCCGAGGGGAAGGTCGAGGAGGCCGGCAGGACCGTCGCGTTGTCGAAGATCGCGCCGATCGTGAGGCGGCCGTTGTCGAACTTGAGCGTTACCGGCGAAGCCTTGGCTTCCCCGCTCAATCCGATCATGCCGAAGGCGAGGGTGAGCGCCAGCAGGGCGAGACCCGTGATCTTGATTCCCCGGCTCGCAGGTTCGATCGGCTTTTCATGCATCTGAAACACGCTCCTTCTGGGAGGACGAGATTCCCTGGTCGGGCAGCACCCGGCGCCCGCAGCCGTTAATTGACGAAACGGGCGTCCTTCAAACATTTTCGCCGGGATAACCGGCCAAGTGCAAATCTGGCCGTCGGGCCAAAAGGAGCGCCGCACACACCGGGAACCATTCCTTCATGGGAACTCGACGGCAGATAGTGGCCTTTGGCGGCGGGGGTTTCTCGATGGAATCCGGCAATCCGCTGCTCGACGACTTCGTGGTGCAGGCGACCGGCCTGAAGAAGCCCCGGGTCTGCTTCCTGCCGACCGCGTCCGGTGACGCCGACCATTACCTGGTCCGCTTCTACAACGCCTTCCGCGGTCGCGGCGAGGCCTCGCACATCTCGCTCTTCCGGCGTGAACGCGGGGCCGATTCGATCCGGGACCATCTGCTGTCCCAGGATCTGATCTATGTCGGCGGCGGCTCGGTGATCAGCATGCTCGGTGTCTGGCGGGCCCACGGGATCGACCTGATCCTGCGGGAGGCCTGGGAGCGGGGCATCGTCCTCTGCGGCCTCTCCGCCGGCTCGCTCTGCTGGTTCGAGGAGTGTGTGACGACCTACCAGGGGGAGACCAAGGTGACGCTCGGCCTCGGTCTGCTGCCCTGGTCCAATCAGGTCCACTTCCAGCTCGGATCGGATGCCCACCATGCTTTCGAAGGGAAGCTGAGGGAAGGCCTGCGGCCCGGCTACGCGGCCACCGACGGCGCCGCTTTCCACTTCATCGATACCGAGCTGGCGCAGGTGGTCGCATCAAGGCCCGAAGCCCGGGCCTACCGGATCGAGCTGAAGGGGGATCTGCCGAAGACGACCCAGCTGGCGACCCGGTATCTCGGCTCGCCCGATCACGTGCCGCTGGTCGACGACTCGCCGATCCCCTGGTCTTCGGCCCCGATCGAGGTCGGCTGATGAAGGGCCGCATCCTGGTCATGGGTGGCCATGAATTCGATCGGCTCGACGGCAACGAAGCGATCGTCGAGCACGTCATCTCGCTGACCGGTAAGAAGGCCCCCAGGATCTGCCTGCTGCCCACCGCCTCGGGTGATCCGGAAGATCAGATCTCCCGCTTCCGCCGCTCCTTCGGCAGCCGCGGCTGCGAGGTCTCGGACATCTCCCTGTTCCGGCTCGGCGCCAACCCGATCGACGTGTCCGCCCACTTGATGAAACAGGACGCGATCTACGTCGGCGGCGGCAGCCTGGTCAACCTGGTCGCGGTCTGGCGGCCCCACGGGATTGCCGAGCTGATCGAACGGTGCCTCGAGAGGGGAGTGATGGTGGTCGGGCAGAGCGCCGGGGCGATGTGCTGGTTCGAGGCCGGGATCACCTCGTCTTCGGGACGGCCCGAACCGGCCGAGGGGCTGGGCCTGCTCAAGGGCAGCCTTTGCGTCCACTACCACCGCGACCCCGACCGTCGCAGCCGGTACCTGGCCGCGGTCGGCAAGGAGATGCCGGCGGGGTTCGGCGCCGACGACCAGGCCGGGCTGCTGTTCGAGGATGGCGAGCTGGCCGAGGTCTTTTCCGCCCGTGAAGCCGCAGGCGTGTGGAGGGTGAGTCGCGGCGAGGAGGGAGGGGTCGAGGAACCGGTCGACGCGGTCGACATCAGGCCGGCGACGAGCTCCGGCGAACCGGGGGACGTGATCGATGACTTCCGGGCTCTGACCCAGTGGCGTCACTCCGCCACGATCCGCTGAGGATCCCTGTCCGAGCCGGTGGCCGAGCTGCATGCCGGGGAGAGCGGTTAGCGTTCGACCGGTGCCAGCCGACCACTTCGACGAGATAGCCGGGGAGTACGACGAGTCGCTCCCGCCCCACGTGGTCGAGCACTACCTGACCAAGCGGACCGCCTGGGTGAAAGAGCTGCTCGGATCCGGGACCGTCCTCGACGTCGGCTGCGGCACCGGCGTGCTCGCCGGGCGCCTGGCTGCCGCCGGGTTCGACGTGACCGGGGTCGACCCTTCGGCCGGCATGCTGGCCGAGGCCCGACGGCAGGTGTCGGGGGCCGAGTTCGTCGAGGGGTCGGGCACCGACCTGCCCTTCGAGGACGGGAGCTTCGACCTGACTCTCTGCGTGGCGGTGATGCACCACGTGGCCGACCCGGCCGACGTGGAGCGGACGCTGGCCGAGATGGTCAGGGTGACGCGCTCCGGCGGCCAGATCCTGGTCTGGGACCACAATCCCAGGAACCCGTACTGGAAGCTGCTGATGGCGCGGGTCCCGCAGGACGACGGTTCGGAGCGGTTGATCCCCGAGGCGGAGGTGACGGGCGGCTTGGCGGCGGCCGGCGCGGTCGTGCTCGAAAGCCGCCAGTCGGGCTTCGTCCCCGACTTCGTCCCGCCCCGCTTCCTGCGGCTTGCCGCTGGCGTCGAGAGAGGGGTCGAACGGGTGCCGGGCGTCAAGCGGCTCTGCGCCCACAACGTGGTGGTCGCGAAGAAACCCTGAACTCGCTTCAGCGCTGGCCGAAGCGGAAGGAGAAGATCAGGGCGATCATCCTGAGCCCCAGGAAGAACGCCTTGACCTGGCTGCCGGTCACCGAGGACTTGCCGACCCGGGGCAGATAATTGACCGGGACCTCGACGAAGCGGGAGCGGTTGCTGATCGCCAGCATCAGCATCTCCGGCCCGGCGTGGCTCAGACCGATCCGCATGTTCTCGGCGAACATCTCCGCTGCGTCCCGGCGGATCAGCCGGTAGGTACAGCCGATGTCGCTGAGGTGGCTGGTGTTGAACAGCATCTCGACCAGCTTGGCGACCGCCCAGTTTCCCCACCTCAGGAAAAAACCCATGTTGGCTCCCTCCCAGATCAGCTCGTTGGTGGTGCGGGTGCCGAGGACCAGGTCGCAGTCATCCGAGTAGGCGAGCAACTTGATGATGTCCGAGGGCAGAAAGGTGCCATCCGGTTCAGCCAGCACGATCAGTTCGCTGCTTGCTTCCAGAAGTCCCCGGCGGATCGCGTGCCCGTAGCCCTGGGTGGTTTCGAAAACCTCGCGGGCTCCCGTCTTCGCAACCTCTTCCGAGGTCCCCTCGCGGGCGTTGTTGTTGACGACCAGAACCTCGTCGACCACCCCGGTCGCCTCGAACCCCTCGATCACGCTACGGATCGAGTCTCGCTCGTTGTAGGTCATCAAGACCACTGTGACTGTCTGTCCGCTCCACATGGTTGGCTCGCCGGAGGCGCAGTATAGGTAGGAGCTCTCGGTCCGCGGGCGCGTCCCGGTGTGGACCACAGCCCATATATTCCAGCGAATGGCGGAGCAGCTGGAGGGCGACGGACATCGCGGAGGATGGCTTCGGGACGAGCGGGTGGTCTGGGCCGCGGTCGGGCTCATCACCCTGATCGGGTTGGGTCTCAGGATCCATCGTTATTCCCAGGGGCTCTTCGGCGACGAGCTCTCGACTCTCTGGGTCGTCCGCGGCAACGGATTGTCCAAGGTCCTCTCGACCGTCCACAGCGACGCCGAGATCACCCCGCCGCTCTACTTCGTGCTTGCCTGGCTGTCCGTGAAGCTGGGCTCGGCCCCGGAGCTGGTCAGGTTGCCGGCCCTGATCGCCGGGGTGGCGGTGATTCCGTCGATCTTCGCGCTCGGGCGACGACTGATCGGGACCCAGGCCGGCCTGCTGACCGCCGCGATCGTCGCTCTCAGCCCGTTCCTGATCAACGGGTCGGGGGAAGGCCGGGGCTACTCGACGATGATCCTCGCTCTCGTATTGGCCGCCTTCTGCCTGCTCCGCGCAGGAGACGGGAAGGGGAAGCTCTGGTGGTTCGGCTGGGGACTCTTCTCCTGTCTGGCCATCTATTCCCACTACACGGCGGTGTTCGTGGTCGCGGCCATGTTCGCCTGGTCGCTCTGGGCCCAGCCGGCCGGCCGTCGCTGGCTGCTCGCAGCAGCGCTGCTCGCCGCCCTCGCCTATCTGCCATGGCTCTCGGGCTACCTGGCGGACAGCGACTCGCCGACCACCCAACTGGTCGCCATCTTGACCGAGTTCGATCTCAAGTCGATCGTCACCAACCCGATCCTGCTCGTCTTCGGTTCGCCCTACATGTCCCCGTCGGTGCGCGAAGTCATGACCGGGGGCCCGGGCCCGATCCTGGCTCTTGCCGGGATCTTGATCGCGGCAGCCGGTGCGCTCGTCTCGGTCGTTCGCAGCCGGAGAGAGGCCGTCGAGTCGGTCGGATCGGGGGAGAACAGTCATCCCGACCGGCGGGATGCCGTTCTGGTGATTTTGCTGTTGCTCGCGGTCCCGGTCGGTGAGATCCTCTACAGCGCGGCCTCCTCGGACATCTTCGGGCTCAGGAACCTGACCGCCGCATGGCCCGGAGTGGCTCTGTTCATCGGGATGGTGGTCGCGGTCAACGGCCCGCGCTTGAGGATCGCGACCGGACTGACGGTTCTGCTCGGTTTCGCGCTGATGGGGATCGGAACCCTCGACCGGGACCGGGCAATGCCGGACTACGGGCCGGCCGCGAGCTGGGCCGAGCGCGAGGCGGGAGATGACGGGGTCATCGTCGAAGAGACGATCCTCCAAGGGTCGCCGACCCCCCTTACGCCCCTGGCGGTTCAACTCGAACCCCGCCGACCGGATTTTCAGTTGGGCCTGCCGCAGGGACCCCCTCCGTTCTATTTCCCCAACGCCCCCGATGAATGGGAGCTCTGGCGCCAGGCCCTCGCGAAGGCGAAGGATTCACGCCTCGTCCTGGTCGAGCCCAGGCTGCTCGATCAATCGATCTGGGAAACCACCAAACCCAACTGGGTTTCGTATGACTTCGGCGATCGCGCCCTGGCCGAGCTGCCCAAGGGCTATGAGATCGAGGCGACCCGGACCTTCCCGGGCATCGTGCCGCTCAAGGTGACCGTGGTCGACGGCCCGGACGCTCCTTAGCCGCGGGACGTTCCGCCCGGCCTCTCTCGACGACCGTCACCTGAATAGACTGCCTCCCTCGCGGGCCGAGCCGGCCCAGCGCCCATCATGAGACAAGTCCCAGCCTTTTCCGATCCTGACAGCCGCACCTCGATCTCGCCGGAGACCGACCCCGCACGCTGGGGGCACTCCCTGGCCAACGCGATCGAGATCGTCCTGCCGATCCTCGACGCGGCCGAGCCGAAGCAGGTCGCCGAGGTGGGCGCCTACGCCGGTGACCTGACCTCCCGCCTGATCGAGTGGTCGCAGAAGAACGGGGTGGGGATCACCGCGATCGACCCGATGCCGGCCCCGCTGCTGGAGGAGCTCGACGAGAAGGAAGAGCGGCTGAACCTGATCCGCAAGCCGAGCCACGAGGCGCTGGCCGAGATGGAGATCCCGGATGCCATGGTGATCGACGGCGATCACAACTACTACACGGTGGCCGGTGAGTGCCGGATCGTCGGTGAACGGGTCAAGGCCGAGGACAGGCCGCTGCCGCTGATGATCTTCCATGACGTCGGCTGGCCCCACGCCCGCCGCGACACCCACTACGACCCCGACGCGATCCCGGCGGAGCACCGTCAGGAACTGGTCGAGGGTGGAGCGCTCTTCCCGGGAGAGCCCTCGGTGATCGACGCCGGCCTGCCTTACCGCTGGCCGGCCCTGATGGAGGGCGGGCCGAAGAACGGGGTGTTGACCGCGATCGAGGATTTCGTCGAGTCCACCGACAACGTCAAGTTTGCACTGATCTCGGTCTTCTTCGGGGTCGGCATCGTCTGGGACAGTCGGGCGCCCTACGCCGAAAAGCTGGAGGCGATGACCGCCCCCTTTGACCGCAACCCGGTCCTCGAGCGGATGGAGGCCAACCGGATCTACCACCTCTCGATGCACTACGTGAAGCTGGTCGAGGTCGAGGAGCAGCGCGCCCGCGCCGACCGTCTACAGGCCTTCCTCGAGGAGCTTTCGAAGTCGCGGGCCTTCGCGACGGCCGACCGGGTGGTCAGCCGCGGTGACTCGGAACGTTCGTGGCGCCGTCAGATCCGTTCGCTGATCGACGGCGAGTAACGGGCTGATCTCGGCGTTGCGCCGGGCAGCGGTACCGTCGGTCAGGAGTTGCTCGGTGCCGCGTCGGCTTTTCTGGCGGCTGCGGCGGCAGCATCTGCCTTCTCTACGGCCTTGCGCTCGCGTCGGCGCTTGAGCAGATTGCCGGGCGCGCGGAGCGCGCTCGTGAGCTTCCAACTCCGGCTGTCCTTCATCAGGTTGTACTCGCTGACCAGGGCCTGGTACTGGAGTGTCGCTGCGTAGGCCTGGGTTCTCGCCGCGGCGGCCTCGGCTTCGGCCCGCCTCGCCCGCTCCTTCCAATCGGAGGGACCCTCGCCGATGTTCGGCATCCGGCCTTCCCACTTCTCGGTGATCTTGATGTGGGCCTCGATCCAGAGGTCGACGAACCCGACCAGTTCGAGAGTGTGGTGGTGGACGGCCTTGATGTTCTCGGTCACGACCTTCTTGCCGGCCTCGCGGACCTGGAGGCAGAAGTCGAGGTCGTAACCGTGGAAGCGGCCGAGCGACTCGTCGAATCGCAGGTTGCGGACGACCCAGGGCGAAAGGATCATCAGGAAGCCGTCGACGCTGTCGACCTCGCCGGTCTGCGCCCAGCTCGGCGTCGTCTCGTCCACCCAGGAGAGCGCACCGAGCTCACCGCCGCCGTGCTCGGGGTAGCGATGGGTGAAGGAAGCCCAGGTGACGGCACCCTCCCACCAGGCGATGCTCCGCACGCCGACCGCGCCGGCCGCGCCGATCACGCCGATGTCCGGGTCCGCGAAGTTCTTGCGGATCTTCTCGCAGAGGTCGGGGTCCGCGAGCTCCGTGTCTTGGTGGACGATGACCAGCGCCTCGAGGTCATCGAGCTCGGAGGCCATGTCGAGCAGCAGGTTGTAGTTCACGAAGAGCGAGCCTGTGCCCTGATGGGCGAGGATCTTGGAGTCCGCCTCGGCGGAGCGCTTGATTGCCGGGCCGGCGATCGCCTCGTATTTGTCGGAGTCTGTAATTGCGCATCCGAAGGCGATCATCGTTTTCTCCTGGTCTTCGATCGGATTGATTTCATGAGTCTGCCCAAAGGTTTCCTGCTGTTGCGAAGCTCCTCGAGCTCCGCTTCCAATTCGGCGATCTGGGCCTTGATCTCGCCGAGTTGGGTCCGTGCCTCGATCTCGCCGAGTGACGGCGCGTCGGGCAGCCTGGGGTTCCTGGCTTCGATCTCGCTCAGCGCGACCCCGCCGGCCACCGATCCAGGTTCGGACCTCGGTCCGGACTCGGAACGCTGCCACCTTACGGAGTTCCAGTCGATCTTGGTGATCTCGTCCGTGATCCCGTGCTCCTCGCGGAAGTCATCGACGGCCTCCCGGAGTTCCGCGATCATCAGGTAGTCGTCGATGACGATGTGTCCGCCGACCGCGAGTCCGGAGTAGAGGGTGTCGAGGCAGACCCGGGTTGCGTCGTAGGTGTCGCCGTCGAGTCGGATCAAGGCCCAGTTGCCGCCCTGGAGGGTCGCCATGGTGTCCTCGAAGAAACCCTTGACGAAATGCACGTTGTCGGTCAGCCCGAACTTGCGGAAGTTCGCGGCGACCTGGTCCTCGGGCACGCTCAGGAAGTCGATGCCGCGAAGGTCGAGCCGGTCCTCGGGGCCGCCCTCGATCCGACCTGGTTCGGGGAACCCGGCGAAGGAATCGGCGACGTAGACCTGGCGGTCGTCACCGAGGCTGTCGAGCGTGGCGCGCATCATGATCGAGGCGCCGCCGCGCCAGGCGCCGGCTTCGATCACGTCGCCCGCGATGCCGTCGGCGACGATCTGCTCGACCAGGCTCTGCAGGTCCTTGAGGCGACTCAGGCCGACCATGCTGAGACCATTCATCGGCCAGTCCATCCCCGTGTACCGGGCGACCTGACGCTCGGCCGGCAACGGGGTCGAGAAGATCTCCTCGCCCGACTTGCCGTCGAGCTTGTTCTGCCCGGCCGAGATCGTCCCTGCGCCGGCCAGGTCGCAGAGGCAGAGACCGAGCAGGCTCAGGTAGGCGTCACGGATCGCTTCGGTGTCCGGGCTGGGACGGGCGGCCACCGGTTCGGGTGCGGCGCTCACTCGGCCGCCTCCGCTTCCAGCTCCCGCCGGAGTTCCTCGAGCCTGGCCTGCTCACGTTCGATCTCGTCCCGTACCTCGAGCTCGGCCCGCGAGGGCGGCATGGGCGGTTCGCTGTCGCCGCTGACCGTCGCGATCGCCACCCCGACCCCGGAGTCGAGCGTGCGCTCGGCCTTCGGCCCGGCCTCGGAACGCTGCCAGCGGACCGCGTTCCAGTCGATCTCCACGATCTCGTCGGTGATGCCATGCTCGGCCCGGAAGTCGGTCACCGCCTCCTTGCATTCGTCGATCAGGAGGTAGTCGTCGATGACGATGTGTCCGCCGACCGCGAGTCCGGAGTAGAGGGTGTCGAGGCAGACCCGGGTTGCGTCGTAGGTGTCGCCGTCGAGTCGGATCAAGGCCCAGTTGCCGCCCTGGAGGGTCGCCATGGTGTCCTCGAAGAAACCCTTGACGAAATGCACGTTGTCGGTCAGCCCGAACTTGCGGAAGTTCGCGGCGACCTGGTCCTCGGGCACGCTCAGGAAGTCGATGCCGCGAAGGTCGAGCCGGTCCTCGGGGCCGCCCTCGATCCGACCTGGTTCGGGGAACCCGGCGAAGGAATCGGCGACGTAGACCTGGCGGTCGTCACCGAGGCTGTCGAGCGTGGCGCGCATCATGATCGAGGCGCCGCCGCGCCAGGCGCCGGCTTCGATCACGTCGCCCGCGATGCCGTCGGCGACGATCTGCTCGACCAGGCTCTGCAGGTCCTTGAGGCGACTCAGGCCGACCATGCTGAGACCATTCATCGGCCAGTCCAGGCCGGCGGCCCGCATCTTCAGGCCGACCTCCTGGTCTAGCTGCTCCCAACAGGGCCGCTCGTTCTCGTCGCGCCTGACGGAAGGCGTGCCGGCGCCGGCCAGGTCGCAGAGGCAGAGGCGCAGCAGGTCGAGGTAGGAAACGCGGAGCTGCTCGGGATCGGCCCCCGGGGCGGAGGCGGCGATCGGCAGAGTCTCGACTCCTGAGGCCACGTCTAGGGCGGAGAAAGATTCGGACACCAGGGCAACATATCGATTGGACGGCGCCTGTCACCTGCTCGCGGGGCGTCCGGACAGTCGCGATACTTCCGGTATGGAATCCGGCCCCAGTTCTCAGTCCCGGCCTACCAGTGAGGCATCCACGGCTTCGCTGGTACGGCTTGAGAGCCGGCTGCCACCCAGCCTGGAGCCGGGCCGTGGCCAGGCCGTGTTCGTGGCCGGCCACTGGGATCCGGCACTGGGGGATCCGACCGCATTGCGCCTGCTCGTGGACGGTCGAACCCATCCGCCGGATGCCTGGCGAATGCCCCGACCGGATCTCGGCCACGGTGCGCGCTGTGGCTTCTGGGCAACGGTTCCGGTCCACCCGCAGCCCGGCCCGGCGGTGAGCATCGTGCTCGAGCTCGACCTGCCGGACGGACGAAAGAACTTCCCGCTGGGAGAGATCGAGGTCGAAGCGCCCCCGGCCCCGGCCGAGGCAACGGTCGGGGCCGGGGCCGAGTCCGACCGAGTGGCGATAGCGATGGCCACGCACGAGCCCGACCCGGAGCTGTTCCGGGTCCAGGTCGAGTCGATCGTCGCCCAGACCCACTCGGACTGGGTCTGCTTCATCGGCGATGACGATTCGTCGCCGGAGTCGTTCGCGATGATCGAGGCGACGGTCGGGCAGGACCCCCGGTTCGTGGTCGAGCGAGGCGGGGAGCGCCTTGGTTTCTACCGCAACTTCGAGCGGGTGCTGCAGATGGTGCCCCCGGAGTTCGAGCTGATCGCGATGAGCGACCAGGACGACCGCTGGCGCGAAGACAAGCTCGAACGGCTCCTGGGGGCGATCGGCGACTCGGTCCTGGTCCACAGCGATGCCCGGATCACCGATGGCGACGGCCGTCGGGTCGGCCCGGACCTCTGGAGCGGTCGTCGGGTCGGCGATGAAGATCTCACCGCGCTGCTCTTCGCCAACACCGTCGCCGGCGCCGCGTCGCTCTTTCGGCGTTCCTTGCTGACCACCGTGCTCCCGTTCCCGGAAGGTCCCGGCCTGCTCTTTCACGACCACTGGATCGCTCTCGCCGCACAGGCGACCGGTTCCCTCGCCTACGTCGACGAGCCGCTCTACGACTACGTCCAGCACACCAGGGCGGTGACCGGGAACCCGGATCCGGAAGGCCCGCGCCACAAGTTCACGCCGGCCGGTGCCCTGGACGCGCTAGATGGCTGGCGCAGCGCCTACTTCCGCGCCTACGTGCAGCTGAAGGTTCAGGCGATGACGCTGCTGGCCCGTTCGCCGGAAAAGATCACACCGGACCACCGTCGGGTACTCGAGCGGGCCCTGGCCGCAGACCGGTCGGCCCGGGAACCGTGGCTGGCCGCCAGGTTGCTCCGGTCGCTGCCCGGCGGCGAACGGACCCTGGGGGCCGAGAGCCTCTCGCTCAGGGGGCTACTCTGGAAACGGGCCGTTTCGCTCGGCCGGATCGTGCCGCCGCGACTCTGGCCGAAGCGCATCGGCACCGGATTGGAACCGATCCAGCTAGATCTGACATCGACCCGAAAAGCACGCCGATGGCGGGCGCTGCGCCGAGGAATCAGTGAGTAGACTGCGCGGATCGTCAAAGTGAGCAGCACAGGGAACGGCAGCAAGAGCCCAAGCGTACTTCCTGAAGATCAGACCTACGACGCGCAACGCGAACCGGACCGGTCGGACGGTCCGGCGGCCATCGAGGTCCAGGGGTTGAGCAAGGCATTCACGATTCCGGAACACCGGGTGACCCATCTCAAGGAGCGGGCTCTCACCGCTTTCAAGAGGACGGAGCACCGCACCTTCGAGGCCTTGAAGGACATCAGCTTCGACGTTCGGAAGGGCGAGTTCTTCGGCATCGTCGGCCGCAACGGTTCCGGCAAGAGCACCCTGCTCAAGATCCTCGCGAGTATCTACCGGGCCGATTCCGGCACCGTCAAGATGGCTGGCCGGGCAGCGCCGTTCATCGAGCTGGGTGTCGGGTTCAACCCCGATCTGACCGCGGTCGACAACGTGACGCTGAACGGCGTGATGATGGGGCTGTCACGCAGCGAAGCCCGCAAGCGGCTCGACTCGGTGCTCGAGTTCGCGGAGCTGGAGGAGTTCGCCGAGCTCAAGCTCAAGAACTACTCATCGGGAATGATGGTGCGTCTCGCTTTCGCGACGATGATCCAGGCCGATGCCGACGTGATGTTGATCGACGAGGTGCTGGCAGTCGGCGACGCCGCCTTTCAGCAGAAATGCATGGATGTCTTCCACAACCTGCGAGACGTCGGCAAGACGATCGTGCTGGTCACCCATGACATGACCACCGTCGAGGGATTCTGCCACCGGGCGATGCTGATCGAACGGGGCAACCTTGAGTTCATCGGCGATCCGACCGAGGTCTGCAACCGATACTTGCGCACGAACTTCGAGGATTCGCTCGGGGTCGAGGCGATCAAATCGGCCAAGGGCGTGCCGGAGTACCACACCCGCAAGGTCGACGCCTGGGTCGAGAACGGGAACGGCGAGCGGATCGAGAACGTCGAGATCGGCACCTCTATGAAGCTGAAGATGATCCTCCAGGCCCAGGACGAGCTCGTGCGGCCGACCCTGACGGTCCAGGTCCGCAACGCGAATAGCCTCGCCGTCTTCGGCATGGGGGTCAAGTCCGGTGATCCCGGCATGCCGGATCGGCTCGCGGCGGGCCAGAAGCTCGAGCTCGAGGCGGATCTCGAAAACGTGCTCGCGCCCGGCCGCTACTACGTGCGTTGCTTCGTGACCCGCGAGCACGCCGGCGACCAGCTCGGGCTGCAGCCGATCGAGATGACGTCGTTCGTGGTCTTCGGTATGAACGATGGGGGTGGCGTGGTCTCGGCTCCCGGCGAAATCTCGGTCAACGGGGTTTCGGCATGAGCACGATCGAAGCCGAGTCGGCGGAACGTCCGACCCTGATTCGCGGCCCTTCGGCGGTCGGCGGCGGCCGCCGCCGTTTCTGGGATCTCCTGGTGCTGGTCGCGATCATGGACTTCAAGAAGACCTTTTTCGACACGGCGCTGGGGTACGTCTGGTCGATCATGCGGCCGCTGATGCTCTTTGGCGTTCTGCTCTTCGTCTTCACCCAGATTTTCCGGGTCGGCGACCAGGTCGCCCACTACCCGGTGCTGCTGCTTCTCAACATCGTCGTGTTCGGTTTTTTCCAGGAGTCGACAGGAGCCGCCGTGACCTCCGTCGTCGGCCAGGAAGGGGTGGTCCGGAAGACCCAGTTCCCGCGTCTGGTCATCCCCCTGGCGGTCGTGCTCACCGGATTGTTCAACCTTGCGGTCAATCTGGTCGCGGTACTCGTCTTCATGTTCGCCTTCGGGGTGACCCCGATGTGGACCTGGCTGCTGTTCCCGGTCGCGCTGATGGCCCTGACGATATTTACGATCGCCGTCTCCCTGATCCTCTCGGTCCTCTACGTGCGTTACCGGGACGTCGGAATCATCTGGTCGGTGGTCGGCCTGATGTTGTTCTACGGGACCCCTGTCCTCTACCCGATCGAGGTCGCGCCGGAGAAGTATCACGACCTGCTCATGCTCAACCCGCTGGCCCCGATCATCGAGCAGATCCGGGTCTGGATGATCGACCCGTCGGCGCCCGGTGCCGCCGCCGCGGCCGGGGGGTACATCGACCTGCTGCCGGCGGTCGTCATCTACGTCGTCATCTGTGTGTTGTCGGTAGTGCTCTTCGCGCGGGAGGCTCCGCGTATCGCCGAGGAGCTCTGACCGGTGGTCGACCGGCAGCCCGAGGCGGAGCCGCTGGTTGCCGTCTGCATGGCGACCTATGAGCCCGACCTGGAGTTGCTGAGGGTCCAGATCGATTCGATCAGGAGCCAGGGCGATACCTCGTGGGTCTGCGTGATCAGCGACGACTGCTCTTCTCCGGATCGCTTCGCCGCGATCGAGGCCATGGTCGAGGGAGACCCGCGCTTCACGGTGTCACGCTCGGAGTCCCGCCTCGGCTTCTACCGCAACTTCGAGCGGGCGATCGAACTGGCGCCGCCGGAGGCAGAGCTGATCGCGCTGGCCGACCAGGACGATCGCTGGTATGAGGACAAGCTCGCGACGCTGCGGCGGGCGATCGCGGGGGCAGGATTGGCCTACAGCGACCAGCGGTTGACTTCCCCCGACGGCACGGTCATCGCCGGTACCTACTGGACGGTGCGCCGCAACAACTACACGAACCTCACGTCGCTGCTGGTGGCCAACACGGTGACGGGCGCGGCGATGATGTTCACCCGGGAAGTGGCCGACCTGGCCCTGCCTTTTCCCGAGGTCCCCGGTGAGCAGTACCACGACCACTGGATCGCTCTGGTGGCGATGGCGGTCGGCGACCTCGCCTATGTCGACCGGCCGCTATACGACTACCACCAGCACGGAGGCGCGGTGCTGGGCCATCAGAAAGCCAACCTTCGGGCCACCGGCGGCGGCCTCGTGCGACTCGACCCCCGCCGCTGGCGTTCGATCTTCGACGGTTGGGCTTCCGCCTACTTCGACGTCTACCTGCGACTCAAGGCATTGGCCCAGACCTTGATCGAACGGGTCGGCCCCCGCATGCCTGCCGCCAAGAAGAGGATGCTGGAGCGATTCATCGCCAGCGACCGGGCGTTGTCGGGCCCGATCTGGCTCGAACTCAGGTCGCTGCGACCGTGGGTCGGCCACAACGAAACCATGGGGGTCGAGCGGATCCTGGCGAGGGCCGTGATCTACCGTCACCTGGCCGCGGTGAAGCGACGGCTTTCCCCGGCCCTGGGCCGGAGGCGACCCACCGCGGGCGGGCTCAAGGTCGAGACGGAGGTCACCCCGCAGATGCGCCAGAAAGTCGCGCCGCTCTTTCCGGTCGTGAGCAGGGATCAGCCCCGGCGCATAAACCTGCTCATCCCCTCGATCGATCTCGAGCATTTTTTCGGCGGCTACATCGCCAAGTTCAACCTGGCCCGCCGCCTCGCCGAGCACGGAGCCCGGGTCCGGGTCGTCACCGTGGACCCGACCCTTCCCGTGCCCTCGGACTGGAAGGAGCGGATCGAGGGTTACGCCGAGCTCGAAGGGGTCTTCGACCAGATCGAGGTCGCCTTTGGCCGGGACGGCCGGGAGCCGCTGCTGATCAGTCCCGACGACCGTTTCATCGCCACGACCTGGTGGACGGCGCACATCGCCTCGCGGCTTGCCCGGTCCACCGGCCAGTCCCGCTTCCTCTACATGATCCAGGAGTACGAGCCGCTGACGGTGCCGGAAGGCGCCTGGCGCCGGTTGGCCGAAGAGTCCTACGAACTGCCGCACAACGCGTTGTTCTCGACCGGGATCCTCGAGGATTACTTTGCCCTCGAAGGAATCGGGGTTTTCGCCGAAGGCGAGATCGGGCGGGACCGGGCGCTTCACTTCGACAACGCGATCACGGCGGTGGAGACCCGAACGGCGGAGAAGATCGAGGCTTGCCCGACGCCGAAGTTGCTCTTCTACGCACGACCAGAACCTCACGCCGCCAGAAACCTCTACGAGCAGGGGATAGCGGCACTGAACCGGGCGATCGCCAAAGGGGCCTTCGCGCCACCCTGGCGGATCGTCGGCATCGGCACGCTCGGAGGGGTCCAGAAGATCGAGCTCGAGGGTGGCCGCGAGCTGGAGCTCCTGCCGCGAACCAGCCAGGGCGGCTATGCCAGCCTGCTCGCCCAGCATGACGTCGGGCTCGCGCTCATGGGCGCGCCCCACCCCAGCCTGGTCCCGATCGAGATGGCTTCGGCCGGCATGCCGGTCGTGACGACGGTCTACGGCGAGGCCAAGGATGCCGAGGCGCTGACCCGGATCTCACCCAACCTGATTCCCGTGCCGGCCGAACAGGAGGCGATCGTCTCCGGGCTGCTCGAGGCCGAGCGGCGGGCCGGAGACATCCCCGCGCGGCTGGCCGGGGCCGAACTGACCTGGCCGACTTCATGGTCCCAATCCTTCGACGAGGAGACATTGACCCGTATCGCCGACCTGATCGAGAAGGCATGACGACTGCCGGCACCGGCCAGCCGAACCCCCGGGTTCCACCCCGGGTCGCGCGGATACTCGAATCCGAGCGGCTGCCCGTGCTGCTGCTCGCCGGGGCCATGGTCGTCTCAGTCATCGTGACGCTGTACCTCGGGCGCGGCGCGACCTTCTCCGGCGATGAAGTTGCCTGGATAGTCGACTCCCCCGACCTCGGTGGTCACATCCTCGACCCGCACGGTGGCCACTTGCTGCTGGTCACGCGACTCATCTACCGCGCAATGCTGGCGGTGTTCGGGCTGGACTACTTCTGGTACAGGCTGCTCACGGTGCTCTGTGTGGCCGGGACCGTCGGCCTCCTCTTCGCCTACCTGAAGCGACGGGTCAAACCGATGGTCGCCCTGGCTCCCTGCCTGGTGCTGCTCTTCTTCGGTTCCGACAGCCTGCATACGCTCCAGGGCAACGGGATAACGATCCAGATCTCGTTGATGACCGGGATCGCCGCGTTGCTGGCCCTCGACCGGCGGGATGGCCGGGGCGACGCGATCGCCCCCGTGATGCTGGTCATCGGGGTTCTGACTTACACGATCTCCATGGCCTTCGTGATCGGGGCCGCGGTGACGATTCTTCTCCAGGGCCGCTCCCGTTCACTCTGGGTCCCCGCCCTGCCGGCCGCGGTCTTCCTGGCGTGGCGCGTTTGGCTTCTGGCCACCGGATTCGACAACCCGGGGGGCGACGTGACCTGGTCGAACCTGATCCTGGCTCCGTCCTGGATCTTCCAGGCGGCCGGGGCGTCGCTGGCGGCCCTGACCGGGCTCAACTTCGACTTCGGATCAGACAGCGGCAGCCAGTCATTCGTACAGGCGGCCGGGGCCGCGCTGGCCCTGACAGGCTTCGTGCTGCTCGGGCTGCGACTGCGCACCGAGTGGACGCGGGCGACCCTCTGGGGGGTGATCATCATCGCCTGTGCGATGTGGACTTCCCAGGTCCTGGTTCAGGTCGAGCTTCGCGGGCCCGCCGATGGGCGTTACATGTATCCGGGTGCGCTGATGGTGGTCCTGATCGCCGGGGAAGCGATGCGCAGGGTCCGGGTCACGCCGCAGGGTTTGGTGGCGATCCTCGCCGTGGCGCTTGCCAGCGTCGGCGTGAACGTGATGCTGATGCGTGACGCGGGCAACGGGTACCGCCTCAAGGCGGCCGTGTCGAAGGCGACCGTCGCCGCCGCGGAACTGCTCGCGACCTCGCCGGAACTGGATTGGGGGCCGGACAACGACGTCGCACTGGCCTGGGACAGGGAGGCCTCGCTGGTCGGGATTACCAAGCAGAGCCAACCCTACGGCGATGTCGCGACGCCACTCACCGAGGTGCGCAACGGCGGTGACGGAGTTGCCGGCTTGGTCGACTCCACGCTGATCCGGGGTTACGGGATAACGCTTGCCCCAACCGGCCAATCAACCGACCGACCGAACTGTGAAACCGCGCGAGCGGATGGCAGCGGCGAGATCGCGGTGCCCCTCCGGGTCGGCCGAAACCTCGTTCGCAGTGACGCCGGCGCGGCGCAGGTCGGTCTCAGCCGGTTCGAGAAGCAGTCATCCCAGCCGCTCGGTTCGCTTCAGCCGGGACAGTCGGCCGGCATCACCATCTCGAAAGACGCAGCTCCGGACCCGTGGAAGCTGCATGTCAGTGGCACGCCGGAAGTGACCGTTTGCCCGGCGCCTGATGCCGGCAGTGACGAGTCGGCAGGTTGAGTCGACGGTGATCGCCTGCGGAAGATCGGCTGCGCCTTGTCGTCCGTGACCGAACCTTCGATCCTGGAGGGGGAATCCGGGTTGCGGGTGACCCGCTTCCTCGACGCCTTGCTCACGAGGAAGCCGACCCGGATCGCCCCGGCCTTGCTCGCCGGCGCGATGGCCGTCTCCGCGGCGCTCTGCCTCTGGGTGGCCCGGGGGACGATCTACTCGGGGGACGAGTTGGCCTGGTTCAACCTCGCCCCCGACCTTTCGTTGCGGCAGGCCCTCGAGCCCGGTTCCGGCCATCTCCTGCTCATCCCGCGGGTCGTATACGCGTTGATACTCAACGCCTTCGGCAGCCACTATCTCGTCTTTCGGGTGCTTTGCCTTGCCGCCGTGTACCTGGCGGTGGCCCTGCTGTTTTGCTGGTCGAGGAAGAAAGTCGGGGATTTCTTCGCGCTCGCCCCTTGCGTCGCCCTGCTCTTCTTCGGGACCGACCCCGGCCATCTGCTCCAGGGCAACGGTTTCACGATCATGCTGGCGGTCAGCGCCGGACTGCTCGCCTTGATCGGTCTGGAGCGCCAGAGCCGGGGCGGGGATCTGATCGCCTGCCTGGCGCTGTGCGTCGGGGTAGCCACATACTCGGTCGCGCTCGCTTTCCTGGCGGGCGCCATCGTGGCGGTCCTGGCCGCCCCCGATCGTTGGCGGCGGCTCTGGGTGGTCGTGCTGCCGCTGGGCCTCTACCTGGCCTGGCGCATCTGGATCGTGGCCGCCGGGATCCAAGCCCCTCGCGATGAAGTCGTCTGGTCGAACCTGGTCCTGTTGCCGACCTGGACCTTCGATTCGCTCAGCGGGATCCTCAACGCCCTGAGCGGCCTCCACTACAACTTCGGGGGCAGCGGCTGGCTACCGCCGGGAGCAATGGCCGGGCCGGCGCTGGCGCTCGCCTTTCTCGTGTGGATCGGATGGCGGGCCGGCCGGATGCCGGCCAGGGCCCCCTTCTGGATCGCGGTCACCGTGCTCCTGGCGCTTTTCGCATCGCAGGTGGTCGTCTGGGCCCCGGTCATCCGCGAGCCAGGAACGTCCCGTTATCTATATCCGGGAGCGGTGGCGGCGCTGCTCGTCCTGGTCGCGAGCGTCCGCGGCCTCAACTACGGGCGCCCGGCGCTGCTCGCCGTCTGGCTGGTCGCCCTGACGGCGACCGGCACCGGCGTGGCGCTGATCCGTGATTCCGGCGCCGCCCTGCGGGACCGTGCGGTCGAGGTCCGGGGTGACATCACGGCCGTCGGTCTGCTCGAACAAGCCACCGGCGCGAGGCCGGGACCGGGCGCGCAGCCGGTCGGGTCCGTGCTGCTCGATTTCGATGCCGCGAACGTGCTGCCGGCGGAGCGGCAGTTCGGCCGGCTCGGCTACGCCCCCGATCAGATCGCGTCTGCCCCGCCGACCGCCCGGGCCCGGATGGACAAGGTGCTGCTGGCCGTGACCATGCCGTATCTCAAGCCGTTGCCGGGCCAGCCGAAAAAGTGTCTGCCTCTCCTGGCCGGCCCGGCGGGCGGGGAGTCGCCACCCACGGCCGAAGTACCGGGAGGGACGACGGTCCTATTCAGCGAAGGTGGGGGTAAAGTCTCGATTCGCCGTTTTGGCGACGATTTCACGACCAGTGTGGGAGAGCTTTCACCGGGCCGGGCAGCCAGCCTCGTGCTGCCGGTGGATGACAACCCGACCCCGTGGCAGATCACCTCGACCAATCCCGATCTGAAAGCCTGCGCACCGGACCAAGCATGAAGACCGATCTAACCGTAGTCATACCCGCCCTCAACGAACGTGAGGCGCTGCCCGACCTGATCCAGGAGATAAACCAGGCGGTCGAGCCACTCGATCTCGAGTGGCAGATCCTGGTCGTCGACGACGGTTCCACCGACCGCACCTACGAGATGCTCGAGGAGATGGCCGCCAGCGACGAGCGGGTCGGCGCGATCCGCCTGCGTCGCAATTTCGGCAAGTCGGCGGCGCTCGCGGTGGGCCTGGCCGCCACCGACGCCGATGTGGTCATCACGATCGACGGCGACGGCCAGGACGACCCGGCCGACATCCCCTTGCTGCTCGAGCAGCTGGATCAGGGCTTTGACCTGGTCTCCGGTTGGAAGCGCGATCGTCAGGATCCAGCCAGCCGCCGGCTCGCCTCGAAGGCCTTCAACTGGTTCACGGCCCGGGCCACCGGCATCCGGATGCATGACATGAACTGTGGCTTCAAGGCATACCGGGGAGAATGCGCCCGCTCGATCGACGTCTACGGCGAGATGCACCGGTTCATGCCGGCCCTGGCCGAGCAGCAGGGTTGGAGCACCACCGAGGTTCCGGTCAACCATCGGGCCCGTACGCACGGCAAGTCGCGCTTCGGCCTGGAGCGGTACATGCGCGGCGCGCTGGACCTGCTGACCGTCGTCTTCGTCGGCCGTTACCAGTACCGCCCGCTCCATTTCTTCGGGTGGCTCGGCTCAGGCCTCACCCTGATCGGCTTGTTGATCTGCCTTTATCTGACCATTCTCAAGATCGGTGGCAGCGCGATCGGCGAAAGGCCGCTGCTCTTCCTCGGGGTGCTGCTGATCGTGGTCGGCGTGCAGCTCCTGACCCTCGGCCTGCTCGGGCAGATGCTTGTGTTGGCCCGCCGCGAGATCTCGGCGAATCAGATCGAGGCCGGCCGGATCGAGCGGCAGTTCAGACCCGGCAGTGAGTGATGATCCAGGGCGCTGAAGTTCGGATCGCGACAACCTCTACCTGATCCTCCAGAAAAGTCCGGAAGCTCTTCGGGTTCCAGTGATTGACGTGCTCCGGATGGTTGCCCCAGGTCTTCAGGTACTTGCCTCGGGCGAGGCTGCCGAGCCGGAACCAAGGCTCGTGCGGGACCGAGATCACGATGTCCCGGCCGCTGACCCGGGCAAGTTCGGCCAGCCCGGCACCCGGCTCTGGCAGGTGCTCGAGCACCTCGAGGCACAACACCAAGTCGAATGAGGACTCCTCGAAGGGGAGCTCCAGCAGGTTGCCCACCTGGATCTGGGCCTGCGGCAGGCGCTCTTTCGCGTAGGCGACCGACTCCGGATTGAGGTCGATCCCTTCCGGTTCGGCGGGCAGGATCCCGGCCATCCGTTCGAGGGTCTCGCCCTCGCCGCAACCGGCGTCGAGCACGGTCCGGGCCCCGAGCGGCTCGACCGTTTCACCGACCGTGCGGAAGAAGTTGCCGAACATCCGCCGGACCACCGGGTTGCCGGTCTGGAACTTCTCGTAGTTGGTCGTCGCTACACCGCTCATCGTTTCCTCAGGGTCACGGCGACCTGGTAGAAGTCGCCGAGCATCACGCTCACGTCGACCAGGTCGAATCCGTCGGTCCAATTCTCTCTGATCCAGGGGATCGTGATCACCGACTCCCCGTAGGCCATCTCGTTGCCGTCGTATTGCGGGTGGTCTTCCGCCTCGTGCGGAACGAAGAGGTAGGCCGGGCCGTCCAGTGCCTTGGTGCGTTCGTCGCCCAGCTCCTCGGCTGCCGGTCGCATCAGCGGATTGACGTCCAGGTATGAGATGGGGCGGATGGTGAAGGCGAACAGCCCCCCCGGTTCGAGTCGTTCGGCGATCGCCTCGAACGAGGCCCGGGCCGCCTTCTCGGAGACATGGGTGAGGACCGAAAACGCGAACACGAGGTCGAAGCGCCGCTCGACCGGGAGCCGTTCGGGCAGGAAGTCGCTACGGAAGAGCTCGGCCGGAACCCCGGTTTCACGGCAGATCTCGAGGATGTCCTCGACCGGGTCGCATCCGTAGAGGTCACCCGGCTCGACGTCGCGGGCCACCATCCGGGTCAGCCGCCCCCAACCGCAGCCGAAGTCGAGCACCGCCGAACCGGCCAGGTCCCCCCGGCCGTATCGGGCCTGGACCTCTTTCAGCTTGCGGTAGAAGCAGACGGTCTGGCTGGCCAGGGCCGGCCCGCTCGCCCCGTTCCACTGCTGCTGGAGCTCGGGCCGGGGCAGACCGGGAAGGAAGGATCGGATCGCGGGGTAGGCCTCGTACTCGCGAGTCAGCAGGAGAGCCCAGAGGTCGTCGTCGAGTCCGCGGAACTGGCGGTAGCCCTCCAGACCCTGGGAGCCGATGGAGGCTTCGATCGGGGCGAGCTGCTGGTCGAAGAGCGGGACCAGCCAGCGATCCAGGTCTGAGTGTCCAGGTCCGGACATGTTCTGGCGGCCGCTCAGTCGACGCAGTTTCGAGATGGCCCTGCGCGGAAGGCGGTTCATATTCGAGGACACCCCAGGCATCCTAGAGGTTGGTCACAACCCCTAACGTCGCGATTCGACCAGGTCCGTGAGGCTCTGCTCCAGGGAAATCGCCGGCCGCCAGCCGGTCGCCTCGTGGAGCAGCGAGTTGTCCCCCCGAATCGTGTCCAGGCCGCTTGCCGCCCGGCTTTCCGCAGCCCGGAGTCGCAGCGATACCCCGGTGAGGCCACCGATCGTCCCGGCCAGCCGGGCGAGGCTGGTCGAGACCCCCGAACAGAGGTTGTAGGTACCACCGGCCCCCGCCTCGAGCACCGCGGCCACCGCCCGGGCGGCGTCCCGCACGTCCGTGAGGTCGCGGGCGATCTCGGGGTCACCCACCTCCACCGTCGCCACGTCGCCGCCGGCCCCGAGGGCCGCCAGCACGAATTCGGAGGTGGCCTGGCTCGGTGGCTCGCCCGGACCGGTCAGGTTGAAGCAGCGGAGCACCGAGATCGGCAGCCCGGCCCATTTCGCGTAGTGGCCGCAGTAGAGCTCCATCGCCAGTTTCGAGGCCGCATAGGCGTTCTCGGCCCCGGTCGGCGAGCTTTCACGGAAGGGAGGCTCGCCCGAGTAGACCGCGGCCGAGGAAAGCGCGACCATCCTCGCTCCAGGCGCTTGCCGGCGCAAGGCCTCGAGCAGGTTGACCGTTCCCCGGGTGTTTATCTCGAAGCAGCCCGCCGGATCTTTCGCGGCCCGCGCCGGCGAGGTCATCCCGGCCGCGTTGACGACCGCAGCCGGTGTGACCGAGGCGATCGATTCGCAGACCGCCGCGATCTCGAGCAGATCGGCACGGTCGCCGTTCCGCGACCTCGCCGGCACCGCCTCGAACCCGGCTTCCTCCAGCTTGCGGCAGATCCAGCTCCCGAAGAATCCGGATGCGCCGAAGACGAGGACTCTCTCGGCTCCGGGCATCTCGCCGGGTCAGGAGGTCTCGCCGATGAGCCGGTCGCGACCCGACTGTTCGATCGTCTTCTTCAGCCCTTCGGCCAGCGGCACCTTCGGTTCCCAGCCGAGCAGTTCCTTGGCCCGGTCGATGTTCGGCTGGCGGACCTGGGGGTCGTCGGTCGGCAGCGGCTCGAAGACGATCGAGGACTCGGCCCCGGAGGCCTCGATTACCGCATTGGCGAGCTGGAGCAGCGTGTACTCGTCGGGGTTGCCGATGTTGACGGGCAGGTGTTCGCCGGACTCGGCCAAGCTGATCAGGCCGCGGACCAGGTCGTCGACGAAGCAGAAAGAGCGGGTCTGGGAGCCGTCGCCGAACACGGTCAGCGGTTGGTTCTGCAACGCCTGCCGCAGGAAGGTCGGGATCGCCCGCCCGTCGTGGGCCCGCATCCGTGAGCCGTAGGTGTTGAAGATCCGCACGATCGAGGTGTCGACGCCCTGCTGGCGGTGGTAGGCCATGGTCAGCGCCTCGGCGTAACGCTTCGCCTCGTCGTAGACGCCCCGCGGCCCGATCGGGTTGACGTGCCCCCAGTAGCTCTCCTCCTGCGGGTGGACCTGCGGGTCGCCATAGACCTCGGAGGTCGAGGCGAGCAGGAAGCGAGCCCGCTTGAACTTGGCCACGCCGAGCATGTGCCAGGTGCCCTGGGCGCCGACCTTGAGCGTGTGGAGCGGCAGGCGGGCGTAATCGATCGGGCTGGCCGGGGAGGCGAGGTGGTAGACGAAGTCGACCTCGCCGTCGATCTCGACCTGCTCGGTGATGTCGTAGTTGAAGAAGGTGAAATCGGGGCTGCGGATGTGCTCGATGTTCTGCAGCGACCCGGTGTCCAGGTTGTCGATGCAGATCACCTTGTCGCCTCTTTCGAGCAGGGCGTCACAGAGATGCGAACCAACGAATCCGGCACCGCCGGTTACCACGCTTACAGTCATGCCGCGGATCGTATTCAAGCGGCGGTGGGGGATGACACAATCGTCGCCAGATGAAAGGCGGCCTCGCAGCTCTCGCTTTGGGCGGAATCCTCCTGCTGGCCGGCTGCGGCGGGTCGAATCCCGGAACGGAAGTGGCGCCGCGGCCACTGTCCGAGCCAGGCATTGCCCGCGCATCGGTCCTCCCGGATCTCTCGGGGGCCGCCGGAACCCGGCTCCGCCGCGAGGTCGCCCGGGCCGACCGGGAGGAAATGGATCCCGAGGTCTTCGCCAAGGTCGGTGATTCGAACACCGAGTGGCCCCAGAACATCTACGGCCTCGGCTGCCGCCAAGTCGGCTACGGCTCGAACCGGGACCTGGAAGCGGTGGTCGAGCGGTACTCGGAGGTCGAGTTCCCCGGCCTGGCCGGGCTCGACGGCTGCTCGCCGATCAACTCGCTGACCCGGCGCTCGGCGGCCGCGGTCTCTGGCGTCTGGACCGAGTGGCTGATGACCCCGACCGAGGACCTCGACCGGACCGGGATCAGCCCGCCGACCGACGAATGCCCGCCGGATCAGACCCCGCTCGACTGTGAAATCGGGCTGATCAAGCCACGCTGGGCGCTGATCATGTCGGGCACCAATGACGCCCTGCTCGGCCGGCCTCTGGGCGACACCTACCGAAAGCTGCTGGAGCAGATGGTCGACCGGGTCCGGCAACTCGGCCCGGTTCCGGTGCTCTCGACCCTGCCGCCGATGGCGGTCCCCGCCCATTACGGCCAGCCCGGTGAGCAGCGCGTCGAAGAAGCCAACCGGATCATCAGCCAGGTGGCCGCCGAGCGGCAGGTGTCGTTGATCGACCTGCACCGGGCGCTCACGGCCGAGGGCATGGTCGACGACGGACTCGCCTCGGACGGCCTCCACCTCGGCGTCTACGGAGGTGAGGGCCAGCCGGACATCATGCGCGGCTCGGCCATGCTGACCATCCCGGCCCTCCATTACGGGGCCAACCGCCGCAACCTGATCTGGCTGCAGGTGTTGAATCGACTGGATCAGGCCGCTGCCGGAAGGTAAGCTTCCGCGCCGGTCGATTCCGCGCCGCCAATGGGGGCGGCCGGGTAGGAAGGGAGCACGAATGCGGGTCTTGGGGAAGTTCGCGGTTGCGCTGGTCGCTCTGGCCGGCTCTTTGGCTCTCGCCTCGTCGGCAGCGGCGGGCACCTTCTGCGTGCCGGCCTATTTCGACGGCTGCCCGGACAACGGGACCAACACGCTGTCGGTCGGCAGCGGCCCCGGCCCGAAGCTAGAGTCGGCGATGGCGATCAGCGGCAGCGATGGCATCCCCGACACGGTCCGGCTCGACAGCGGCACCTACGTCGACATCGATTCGTTCAAGGCCAGTGGCACCGATGACCTGACCGTGATCGGCAACGGTCGCGAGAAGACCTTCCTGACCAGTGGGGCGAGCACCAACCAGTCCGTGCTCGACCTGATCCCCGGAAACTCCCGGCATGTGACGATGAAGGATCTGGCGGTGGTTGTCCCGGACGGCTTCCCCAACGGGCCCGGCTATGGGTCGGCCATCCAGTCGAAGGGCGATGACTTCGAGTCGGTCGACGTGATCAACGACAACCCCGGCGGTCCGGTCGGGTCATCGGCCTTTGCCAACCTGACCGATGGCGCGATCCTCGACGACGTGCGCATCTTCGGCAAGAACGGCGCCCGCTTCGACACCGGTATCGGCTCGTTCAGCTGCGGCACCGGCCAGGTGCGGATCAACCAGGCGGAGGTGACGGCCCGGTTCGGTGTGGTCACCGATTGTCCGGACATGCCGTTCACGGTCGAACGGTCGCGGTTCACTGGGGCTGATTTCGCCCTGAGCGCCTCGAACGGGGCTCATCTCGACGCCTCGAACGTGCTGATCGAGAGCGGTGCCGCCGTCCCGATCGATGCCTACAACGACAAGGGAGATGGAGCGACGGTGGTCGACATCGACCAGGCGACGATCGTCGCGGTCGGCGACCCGACCCTGCCGGCTATCCGGTTGACCGTCGGCAACTATCCCAGCGCGACCGACTCGATCGCGGTCGACGTGAGCAACTCGATCATCGTCGGCTTCGACGACACCTGGCGGGTCGATGCGCCCGCGAGCAATGCGCTCGGCGACGCCACCCTGGGCCTCCGCTACTCGAGCTTCACCCCGACCGGTAGTGCCACCGGGGACGTTGCGGTAAATCAGGGCGCCGGCAACATCAGCGGCAACCCGGGTTTCGCCGGAGTCACCGATTATCGCCTGACGGAGGGGTCACCCGCGATCGACGCCGGCGACCCGAGCGCGACCGAGCCGATCCTCGACCTGGAAGGCAACGCCCGGCCGCTCGACGGCGATCGTGACGGCAGCGCGGTCCGCGACATGGGTGCCTACGAGTTCAACCCACCTCCGCTCAGTTGCCCGGCCGATCCCTCGCTCTGCCCGACAGAGCCCCCTACAAAGGACACGACCGCTCCGAAGGTGAGCAAGGTCAAGTTCCGCTTCAAGCGGGGCAAGGGCGGGTTCCTGAAGCTGCGCCTCTCGGAGGCCGCGAAGGTCAAGGTCGTCCTCGCCCCGGTCCCGAAGAAGCACCGCAAGACCCGCAAGTTCACCCGCAAGCTCAAGTCCGGAGCCAACCGGATCAAGCTCCGCAAGAACCAGCTCAAACGGGGTCGTTACAAGCTGAGGATCACCGCCACCGACAGTTCCGGCAACCGCTCAGGCCCAGTCAAGAAGAAGGTCCGGGTCCGCTAGGCCCTCGGCCGCCTCCCACGGCGGTCTTGAGGTCGACCGCCAGCCCCGGATCGAGCAGATCCCGGTCGGCCGAAACGACCCTTCGTCCCATCCGCTCGGCGATCGCCACATAGGAAGCGTCGTAGAAAGTGATCCCGTGCTTACGGGCGAGTTCACTGGCCCGAGCGTAATCGGCGGGAGCCAACTCGATCGGCGTTCCGCAGTACCGGACCAGCGCCGCCAGCTTCTCAGCGACCTGTTGGTCGTTGTCGAGAGTTTTCAGGGCCAAGACGTTGCCGATCTCGAACAGGCAAAGGCTCGTCGTCCGGATCGAGCCTTCGGCGATCAGTTCTTCAGCCAATTCCCGGTCCGGCTCGATCGAGCTGGGGCGAAACCACTTGGCGGCGACGCTCGCATCGACGATCCAGCCCGCTGTCGACATCAGTGGCTTCGTCGGTCGCGGCGGATGACTTCGGCGACGTCTTCGGTCGGGTCGATCCAGTCGGCGGCGAGCTGGTCCAACTCGCTCCGCACCTGATCCCGACTGACTTGCCGGATCCCGATCTCGGTCCTGGCGGCCTGTTGAAGCAGCCCGCTCCGAGAGGTGCCTTGTCGCTTTGCCTCGGCATCGATCCGAGCCAACAGTTCATCGGGTATCGAGACCATCACCTTCGCCATCCTTTCGAGTATAGCCAGACGGCAATACCCAGCTTGGGATTGTGTCAAGCCAAGGATCTGGCAACAGAAACTCTCCCCGGGGCAACGGACCGAGGAGAGGTCGAGTCGAGCCGGTCAGGTGATCGACTGAATTGCGGCGGCATCCCCGGCGGCCCGGTCGGGCGCCCCGCGAGGGGCGCGCCGGCCAGCTTCAGAGATGCCGCCGCCCGCGACGCCCAACATCTGGGTCGGGCGCCGGCCAGTCGAAGCTCAGCCGGAGTTCATCCAGATCAACCAGCGGACCGGGCTCACGGTTCCGGTAGGAGGCCAGTTCGCTTCGCACGGCCGACTGGAACATTTCGTCCCGGTCAACCCCGCGGATCGCGGCTTGCCTCTCCCTTCCTGTGAGCAGTCCCTCTGGGATCTGTCCCTCCGTCCTCGCCATGGGGCGAACATAGCGCCGCCAAGGCGGTTCGTGGGGGATATGTCAACTCACCGCCAACCAGAAACCCGGTATTTGCGGAGACAGTCGGCTAGGTCGACGGGAGAGTTTCGTCCGGCCGGCCCTGAATCGGAGGTGATCCCAAACCTTGATCAGGAGCAAAACGATGTGTATTGTGATGTGTATGAGGACGAACATCGTCATCGACCAGGAACTCATGGCCGAAGCCCAGAAGCTGGCTGGCACGAAGACGATGAAGGAAACCGTCGACCTCGCCCTGCGCGAAATGGTCGATCGCCGAAGCCGCGAGGGGATACTCCAGCTCTGGGGCAAGTACCCGAACTGGGGCAAGTTCGACGACGAGCTCCCAGATCTTTGATCCTGGTTGATTCCAGCGTCTGGATTGACGCGATCAGGGGAAAGCAGGAGCCGCAATGTGAGACATTGGCCGAGTTGCTCGCCCGCGGAGAAGTCGTCTGCCTGAACAGTCTGATCCTGACCGAGGTGCTGAGGGGAAGTCACTCAGACGATGAACTCAACCATGTTGCGCGGCAACTTCGGCGCCTTCCATTTCTGGAACTCGACGCTCCCCACGATCACATCCAGGCTTCCCGTCTCTACCGCTCGGCCCGGGCGTCCGGTGTCACGGTCAGTGGAGTCGCGGACCTCCTGATCGCCGCCACCTGCATCGAGTTCGAGGCGACCCTGCTTCACAACGACCGCGACTTCGACAACCTGGCCACGGTCTCGGACCTGAAGGTCTGGCGACCAGCAGGCTGACTTTCTTGCGGGTCAAGCAGCCGGGTCGCCGGGCTGCTCCGAGTGGACCCGGACCAGTAGATCCTCGATTCGGTCGAGGTCGATCGGGCCGATCTCTTCTTCTTCGAAGAAGACCTGGTCGTCGAAGAGTCCGTAGAGGGTGCCGAGCACCTCGCCGCCGTCGACCAGTTTCAGGTTGATCCGGGCGCCCCGGCCGAGGCGGGGAATCATCGCGGCGATCTCTTGGCTTGAAGGCATGGGGCTGCGGAGTTTGCGGCTTTCGGGCATCTCGATCATAGAAAAAGCATGCAATTTGCATGAAATTTCTATTTTTCGAAAAAGTCTGCAATTTGCGGGAAATCTGGGTTCACGAAAGGGGGAGAGTTTTCGAACCGCCGGCCCTTAACGCTGCAAATGAATACTTTCCGGACGAGAAAATTCGTGGGCTACGGATTCTGGGGGTCTCAAATCGGTGACTGGAAACCCGGATCCGTTGCGGGTAGGAAGAACGGCAGACCGCTTCATATCTGGGGGACTCCATGAGGAGAGTTGCCGTTCCAAGAACTGAGGAGGATGTCACCGAAGCCCGCCCGGACGAGGCGGCCCGAAAGCGTGTGGCGGTCGAGTTGATCAGGGACCACGATCGTCCCCTCAAGTGGACCGCACACCGTTATTCGATCTGTGCCGAGGACGCCGAAGATGCCTATCAGCGCGGGATCGAGATCCTCCTCTCGAAGGCGCCATCCACGGACATGGGGTACCTGCTGCCCTGGGCCCGGAAGGTGATCAAGCACGAGGCGCTGGCGATCCGTAAGACCCGTGAGCGGACCCTGGCCCGTCCCGTCCAGGACCGCGACGAAGACCACGCAGACGATGACTGGATCCAACTCATCCCTTCGTCCGCGGACGGTCCTGACGAGCTCACCCTGAAACGGGAGCGGATCGCGCGGAGCCGGGAGGCACTCGGCCAACTCAAGCCGGCCGAGCTCAAGGCGCTGACCCAGCTGGCCGAAGGGTTCTCCTACCAGGAGATCGGCGACATGAACCAATGGTCGCGAACCAAGGTGAACCGGTGCCTGGCTGAAGGCCGGGCGCGCTTTCGAACCGCGTTCAAGGACAGCGAAGCCGGAGAGCGGTGCGTCAAGTTCGAACCACTGATCTCGGCCTGTTGCGACGGGGAACTTGACCGCTCCCAGCTCGGTGACCTCGAAAAGCATCTGGCCGCATGCGGGCATTGCCGGTCCACGCTCCGTGCCTACCGGGCGGCACCGAAGGCTGCTGCGGCCCTGGCGCCACTTTTGCCGGCCACCCACACTTTTTGGGAACGCGCCCAGGTGGTGGCGGTTGATCTCCAAACTCGCTTGCAGGGGATCGGTCGAGGCTCCGACCCCGGAGTCCACTCCGTGCTCACCTCCGGTGGAACGCGGGGCGCCGGGATGGCAGCACTCGCCAAACTGGCCGCGGTCTGCGCCGGTACGGCGGGAACCGCAGCGGTCTGCGCGGCAACCGGAGTTCTGCCGGCCGCCAACTTGCTTCCCCACCACGGCTCAGAGCCTAGGGTCGAGCGCACGGTACGGGCCGCGACGCCCGAGCCACCGAGGCAGCCGATGGTCTTCGTCGAGTCGGAGCCCACCGCAAGACCCCAGCCCGGGTCAGCGGACGCGGCAGCCGGGGATCAGGCGACCGCCGAGTCGCCGGAGCCAGCGAGCGAGGAACCAGTGGTGACGGCGTCCGCGCCGGCACCGACCCCGACCGAGGCCGAGTTCACGCCGGAGGCGGCGGGAACCCCGGCTCCGGCCGCCGCGACGCCATCTCAACCAGCTTCAAGTTCAAGTCCAGTTCCCGTAGGGAACGGAGGAGGGGAGTTTTCGCCATGAAACGAGTTCTAGGAGTGACGCTAGGGCTGCTCTGCAGCGTTGGCTTGCTGTTGCCGGCGGCGCCGAGTGCCAACGCTGGTACTTTCACGATGCGGCAGTGCAGAGGTGCAAATCAGGTCGACTTCCAAGGCACCTACGGCCCAAGCAACGGCAGCGACCTGGCCGATGCAGTAAGCGGATGCACCCCATCGGGCCCGGGAAAGATCGGGATATACCAGGACCGCAGCGGCCGTAAATTGACCTATGGCGATGGTGGTCAATTCACCTGGAACCCGCCCGCCGGGATCAGTGTGGTCGGCACGCAATTCTCGGCCCGTCTCAAGGATGCCAACGGGATAGACGCCGAGTTGACCGGATTCAACGGCGCAACCACCATTGACCTGGACGGCGGAGTTGCCCACGACGGCAACGAGCGGGTCAGCTCCTGGTCAAACCCCGCGAATCCGCAGTCGCTCATCGCGGTGCGCCTGCTTTGCCGCTCCTCGTCGAAATGCGCGAACGACCCCGGCTCGACCAAGGCCTACGTCGAAGCCACCGACGCCGAGTTCACGATCAGAGACACGGTCGCACCGGCCCCGACGGCCTCGGGCACGCTCTGGTCCTGGGGCAACGACTCGCTTTACCACCGCCACAGCGCCTCGGCCACGATCGGGGCGACCGACCAGGGTTCGGGCATCGCGGCCGCCTGGGCGGAGATAAACGGGCTCCGAGTCGATTTCGCGACGCCTTCCTGTCCGGGGGACAAGGGCGGCTACTCGACCCGGTTCACGCCGTGTCCTTTGAACTACTCGTCGACCAAGACCTTCAACACCTCGGCTGCCCCGTTTCAGGAAGGCGCAAACGAGATCCGGTTCTGCGTCCGCGACTACGCGGATGCCGAGAATGGTGCATCCAAGTCCTGCACGGCGAAGCGGACGGTCCTGGTCGACAACCAGGCCTCCAACCCTCCGGTGAACCTCAGAAGCGACCAGGGCACCGATTGGCAGCCCGAGAATGGCTTCACCATCAGGTGGGGTATACCGGCCGGCCAGGTTGCACCGATCACCACGGCGGCTTACTCGATACAGGAGCTCGACACGGGAACCCAAGTGGATGCGGGCTTCCTCGGAGGCAGAGACGTACAGGTTGGCGGGCCGTTCGAAGTGCCGGAGGTTGGCGCCTACAAGGTGACCGTCTATCTGGTCGACGCGGCGTCCAACCTCGGAAAATCGGCCGAAACGGTGATCCGCTTTGACGACCGTCCGCCCGGGAACGTCAGTCCGGTCGCTCCGAGCGGCTGGATATCAAGAGACGAATTGCCGATCCAGCAGGAAATCGAGAAGGCCGAAGCCGGCGGGCCGTCAGGGGTATCCGGGTATGCGATGGCAGTCTCTGACGAAGGACCGACCCAGCCCTGCAGCACCGGTATCTGCCTCGCCCCGGAAATCACCCTGGCCGGCGGGTCAGAACAACGGACCGGGTCAGTCGACGGCCTGGCCGAAGGCGACCACTGGATTTCTGCCGCCGCAGTCTCGGGTGCTCATCGTTCCTCGCTCGAACCGGGGAGCACCATGGTCGAGGTCGATCGGACCCCTCCGTCGTCGTCGATCTCCGGCGTGCCGAACGAATGGGTCAACCACCCGGTCACCGTGACCGTCGCGGCGAGTGACCAGCTTTCGGGCATGCAGCCGCAGACTGGGGATGATGGCGAACCGAAGACGGCCATCGCCGCCGACAACTACGCGCCCTACGAGTCCCCAGGTGCGATCGCCACGTTCGCGGTCGCGACCGAGGGCGTCAACCGGATCCGCTACTGGGCCGAGGATCTCGCCGGCAACGTAAACGACGGACTGCCGGGATCCGCCGGTGACACCCATCAAACCCCGGGCCAGGCGGTGGTCCGGGTCGACATGACCCCACCCGAAGCGGCCTTCGATCCGACCCGTGACCCCGAGGACCCTGAGCTGGTCCGGGTCTCGGCCGAGGACACCGACTCCGGCGTCAGTTCGGCGAGCATCGAGATCCGACCGGCGGGATCGGACGCGAATTTCACCGCACTGTCGACCTCTGGCGAAGACGGCCAATACCAGGCCCGGGTGCCCTCCGACGAACTCGCTGCCGGTGCCTACGAACTGCAGGTCACGGTCAGGGACAGGGCCGGAAATCGCGCGGTCGGCGACGAAACCCAGACCGGAAACCCGATGATCCTAAAACTGCCCCTGAAGCAACCGGCCAGGCTGACCTCGACCCTGGCCAAGGGCAAACTGATCCGACGGGCCAGGTACGGAACCCGTCAATATGTCGCAGGCAGGTTGACGAGTGACGGCATCGCTTTGGCCAACCAGACGGTCCGGATCATCGAGACCTACTCGAGCGGTTCACGAAGCGCGCCCACCGTCCACGAGCTGACGACCGATGGAGATGGTCGCTACCGGTTCCGGCTCCCGGCCGGCCCTTCGCGTACGGTCGAGGCCACCTTCGGCGGTACTCCGAAACTGTCGCCGGCGACCGGGCCCGCCCTCCGGCTCAACGTCAAGGGCAAGGTCAGATTGAGGATCAAGCCGCGGAAGCTCTATAACGGCGGTATCACCCGGATGAGGGGCTCGGTCGGGTTCAAGGGGGCGCTTCCGCCGGCCCGCGGGAAGCTCGTGGCGATCCAGTTCTTCGATCCCTCCCGGCACAAGTGGCGACCGGTCGAAGTGCTCCGGACCAACCGGCGCGGCCGGTTCCACTACACGTACCGCTTCCGGACGATCAGTTCCGCCCAGCGCATCATCTTCAGGGCGTCGGCGCTGCCGGAGGCGGGCTGGCCCTATCTGCCCTCGACATCGAAGCCGAGATCGGTCATTGTCTATCCCAAGGCTGAACCGACAGGGAAGGAGGCGGCATGAAAGGGATACCACGACCTTCACCGGCGATGGTCGTCGCGTTGATCGCATTGATCGTGGCGATCGGCGGCACGGCCACCGCCCTTCCGGGCAAGTTCACGGTTGGGCGGGACGATCTGAAGAATTCGTCGGTCGGAGCAAGGGCGCTCGGAAAGATGATCGTTGGCCGGAGCCAAGTAGTCCGGTCTGCAGACCTCGTCGCTGGTGACGGGAACTTCACCGAAACAGAAGGAAAGATCCTGTGCCCGGCCAAGGCTCCAACCGCTCTCGATCCCTCAATCGGAAACATGGGTCCACATTCGTTCGAAATGAGAAGGACTGCCTTGGCCAATCGGCTCGGGGCACCGGGCGGCTATCGGTTCGTGGTTAGCGGAGACGAGGGACCAGACTTTGGCTACACGATGACCGTTAGCTGCCTACTCTCTCGCTGATTGGTTTGGTCCTCTTGGGATCGGCGACCCCTTAAGAACCAACGGCCCCGAGGAGGGGCCGTTGGCGAGGGAGGAGAGGTACTACATCGACTGACGAGGTTATGAGGTCAGCCGATCTTCTCCGGGTTGCCGCTCTCCGTCGGCAGCCGGGCTAAGTGTTGGTCTAGACCAGAGCCTGAAGCTGCTCCGTGACCTTGTTGACGAGATCCTGGGCCTTCTTGCCCTGCTCCTCGGCGACCTTGCTGACGTCGGCCTGAGCCTGCTGGGCACGCTTGGTGACCTCGGAGACGCGGGCTTCGATCTGCTTGTTGACGTCCTTGTTGGTCGTCTTGACGGTCTTCTCGATGTTCTTCCGCTGCTTGCGGACGGTCTTCTCGAGCGAGTTGCGGCGCTTCTTGGCGCGGGTGGTCGCCTTGCGACGGGTGGTGGTGCCACGACGCTCGGCGCGCTTGACGGTCTTGGTCAGGTCGGCGCGGTAGCCCTTGACCTTCTTCTCGGCGGAAGTCTGGTCGGTCCAGTCCTCGATCACCTCGGACACCTTGTCGGCGAGGTTGAGGGCGGCACCCACCGGTACGTCGACACCCTTGCGGGCGTACTCGACGGCGGTCTCCTGGACCTCTTCGAGGCGGCTCTTGGCGTTCTCGGCGTCGAGCTTGGCGGCGTGGACAGCCTTCTTCTCGGCCTCGGCGCGCAACTGGGCGGCGGTGCGGGGCTTGGCGGCCGACTTCTTCGCGGCGCTCTTCTTGGCGGTGGTCTTCTTGGTGCTCTTCTTCGCTTCGGCCATCTGGATCAGTCAGTCCTTTGTTGTTGAAAACAGATTACTTACTTCTAAGGATGTTTGAAGTGTAGCAACGAAACACGAACACATGTTCTTTTTGGGTGTGATCTCCGTCACGGAGCCTCTTTCCCCTTGGTTGAGCCAAGAACAGGTGTCAAACCTGACGCAACGGCGCTTGCGGGCACGCTATTCAGGCAGATCGGGCGTTCTTGTTCGCCCGATCGTCGGCTTCTGAAATCAGGTAGTCGGCGTGCTTCGCCGGGCGCGAGTCAGGGTGCCGGGCGGCAGGAAACGAGGGTGTCAAGGCCCTCGCTGGTGGCTGCCACGGTGACCGGGAAGCGGTCCTCCAAGGCCAGGCCGACCTCACTGAGGCCGCCTTCGCCGAGGTCGACCAGGGCACCGGCCTCGCGGGCGATGAGCTGGCCGGCGGCCACGTCGACCGAACGGGAGAGGGCCGGGAAGGCGAGCCCGTCATAGCGGCCGGCGGCAACCGAGACGATCGAGATCGCCAGCGAGCCGACGCACCTGACCCGGTAGACCTTGCCGGCCAGCGCCTCCAGCATCGGGCCGAGCTGGGCCGGGTCGGCACCCTCTACCCCGACCACTTCGAGGCCGTCGCGGGGTTCGAGGTCGAGCCGGCGCTCGTTCAGGTAGGCGCCTTCGCCGGCCTGGGCGAGGAACTCCTCCTCGGTACCGAAGTCATAGATGTAGCCGAACTCGACCGCGGCCATGTTCGGCGCGGTGGCGACGGCGATCGAGAGGCTGTGGCGCGGAATGGTGCGCTTGAAGTTGAGCGAACCGTCGATCGGGTCGATCACCACCCAGACGTTGCCGCCCTCATTGAAGGTGACGGTGCCGCGTTCCTCCGAGATCGCGGTGAAGGCCGCGCCGCCGCCCTCGGCCAGCTTCTCGAGCTCGGCGAAGACCACGTCCTCGCATTTGCGGTCCAGCACCAGGGTGTGGTCGCCGCCTTCGCCGACCCCTTCGTATTCATCGCGGGCCTCGATCGTGTCGAACTCGGCGAAGAGTTTCTTCTGTTCCTCGACGATGCTGCGGCAGATTCCCGTCCAGTCGGCGTCGAGGGCGGGATCGGCGGGTAGTTGGTTCACCCGCGACATGCTAGAGGTCCAGCGGGACTGGGAACCGGGGCGGCAGGTGGAAGATGGGGCGGGGGCTCGGGTAACTTGGGGGTGTGAGCGATTCCTCGTCCAGACCCGGCGCCGATGGAGATCCCGGCCCCGGCCGGGACCGGGTTCGCGCGCATGGTTCCGGGGCGTTGCTGATCCGCGGCGGAGCGGGCACCGGCAAGAGCACCGCGTTGAGGGAACGGGTCATCCAGCTTTCCGGCCCGGCCGGGGACGGGAGCCGGTCGGAGGATGGACCCCTCGACCCTTCGCGGATCGCGCTGATCGCTTCGGTCGATCGTTCCGCCGTCGCCCATCGGGTCCGTCTCGAACATGACCTGCCCGGCCCCTACGAGGCGCTCTCCGTCTTCACCTGGGAGGGACTGGCCGAAGAGATCCTCCGGCACCGGCCGCTCGAAGCCGGGCTCGGACCTTCATTCGAAGTGGTGGGTGCGGCCGAGCGCCTGGCCATGCTGCTGGCCCGGATCGACGAGTTGCCGCTTCGCCACCACGAGATCCGCGGCAACCCGGCCGGCCTGCTACGTGAGCTCCTGGTCGGGATCGACCGGGCCAAACGAGACGGCAACGACGGCGGCGAGCTGGCCGAGCTGATCGAGGTGCACAACCGGATCCTCGCCGGGGCGGACCTGCTGGACCGCAACGACCTGCCTCGCATCGCAGCCGAGCTGATGGCCGAACCGGCCTTCGCGGCGGAGGTGGTGGACCGCTTCCCTCACCTGGTGATCGACGAGCTCGAAGACCTCCACCCGGCCCGGGCCGGCTTGCTCGAACGCCTCGCCGCGGCGAATCCCGAAAGCGTGATCGCCGCGATCGACCCCTCGCGGGCGATCTACGGCCCCGGGGCCGAAGATCGTTTCCTCGGCGCCTTCCCCGAACCGGAGGAGATCACCCTCGACGAGGCCTGGCGGATGAGCCAGGTCAGGATCGAGGCGGCCCGGGCGGCGCTCGACACCGGCCCGCTGCCGCAGGGAGCCTGGGAGGCGAGGGGCGACGAGGGCTCGGTCCGCTACTGGCGGCCCGTCTCGGCCCGGGCCGAGGCCCAGGCAGCGGCACGCGAGGTCGAACTCCAGATCGCCGGTGGCACCCCGGCCGAGGAACTGGCGATCGCGGTGCCCGACGTCAACTCACAGGGGGTGGCGATCGTCGGTGCCCTGGCCGAGCGTGGCATCCCGGCCCGGCCCGGCGGCGGCGCGGCGCTCTTCCGCCAGCCCGAGGTGCGCGACACGATCGCTTGGCTCCGGGCGCTGACCGACCCGACCGACGCCCGGGCGGTGACCCGGGCGCTGATGCGGCCGCCGACCGAACTGCGCTCGCTCGACCTGGCCAAGCTCACCCAGATCTCCAAGCGCCGCAAGCTCGACATGGTCAGCGCCTGCGAGGCCTCACTCGAATCGCCGCAGATGGCGCCGGAAGCAAGGCAGCGGATCGAGGCCTTCCTCAACCTCTATCGGGCTGCCTCCGGGGCGCTCGACACCCGCCGGCCCGACGCCTACGTGAGGCGGCTGATCGAGCGGATCGGCTTCCGGCGGCAGCGTCTGTTCGCGGCCAGGCCCGAGACGGCCGAGCGACTGCTCGGCCTTTCCCGGCTGGCCGAGATCGCGACCGACTTCTCCCGCCGCGACCCGGGGGCCTCGGTCCGCGAGTTCACCGTCTTTCTCGAAGCGCTGGCCGAGGGCGCGCTCGAACCAGCCGGCGGCCCCAGCCTGCCCGGGGTCGGAGCGGTCCCGGTGCTCGGGCTGGACATGCTGAAAGGCGGCGAGTGGACCCGGATCTGGGTGCTCGGTCTGGAACGTCCCTTCGGCATCCCCCGCACCCCCGGGCCCGGCATCGGTGATGAGCAGACCCATCCGGGCGGGCCGGAGACCGCCCGGGTCGCGATCGCCACCGCCCTCACCTCGGCCCGCGAGGAGGTGGTGCTCTCCCGGGCCGGCGATGCCGAGCCGGACCCGGTCGCCGCCATCCTCGAGGCGACCGGCGGGCTCGAGGAGATCCACGAGGAGGAGCTCTTCGGGCCGGCCGAGGACACGGCTGCCACCTACCGGTCGATGCTGGCCGAGGTGATGGAGGCCTCCTGGAAGGCCGGCTCGGAACTGAACGAGCCGCGGCTCGACACGGCGATCGACGTCAACAAGGCGGTTGCCCGCTACCTCGAGCTGTTGAAGCTGGCGGCGCTGGCCCAGCGTGACGACGGGTCGAGCGACCAGGAAGCGATCGAAGCGGTCAACGGGCTACTCGCCCAGATCGCGACCCCCGAGCAGCTGGCCGAACTCGACGCCTCGACCCTGGACCCGTACCTGCTCGCCAACGAGCGGGAACGCGGCATGCGACAAGGTCTCGCCGCATCCCGCTCGGAGCCGTCGCTCGACGGCTTCCTGCCCCGGCGCGGCGACGACCTGCGGCTCTCGGCCACCGACCTCGACATGTACCTGACCTGTCCGCTCAAGTACAAGTTCGCCCGGGTTTTCGGCATCCCGACGCCGCCGACCGTGAACATGCGCTTCGGGATCGTGATCCACAACGTCCTCCAGCGCTTCCACGAACTCGAACTGGACGTCGGCCGGCCCGTGCCGGACGGCGAAGCCCGGTTGATGGGCCTGCTCGAAGAGGGCTGGCGGCGCGGCGGCTTCGGCGAGACCCACGACGAGCTGCAGTTCCTCGATCGGGCCCGCGAGGCGATGCGCGCCTACTGGCGCAGCGAAGAGAAGTCGGAGTCAGCGCCGGCCTTCCTCGAACGACAGTTCGAGTTCAAGATCGGTGAGCACTTCCTGCGGGGCCGGGTCGACCGGGTCGACCGCAAGCCGGACGGCGAGTTCGAGGTGATCGACTACAAGACCGGCCAGCGGGTCGATTCCTCCCGCCACGGCGGGGACATCCAACTCGCCCTCTACCGGCTCGGCGCCCGTGAGGCCTGGGGGATCGAACCGGAGGCCGGCAGCTACTACTACGTGCTCGAAGGGGAGAAGGTCGAGGTCGAATCCTCGCCGGACGATCGCGAGCGGGTCGAACGGACCGTGCTGGAAGTGGGCGAGGGAGTGCTAGGCCAGGACTTCGAGCCCCGGCCATCACCCGCGGTCTGCGGCTGGTGCGACTTCAGGCTGGTCTGCCCGGCCGCCGAGGCCTAGGCGCCCTCGGGCGGACCGAGACTCAGTCCGAGTCGCGCTGCTTGAGGAAGCGTTGGAACTCCATCGCCAGCGCGTCGCCGCTGGGCACGTCGAGTTCGGGGCCGCGGCGGTTGCGCTGCTCGCTCTCGATCCGCTCGACCAGTTCCTCGACCTCGGGGTCGGCGGCGACGGCGCGGCTGATCTGCTCCTCGTAGTTCATCGTCTCGTCCTCGAGGCCGGAGATGTCGGCGGCGACCCGAGTGATCGATTCGAGCTTTTCACTGAGGGCGAGGGCGGCCTTCGGGTTCGGCACCGCGGCCACGTAGTGGGGCACGGCGGCCCAGAGCGAGACCGAGGGCAGGCCGGCGGCACGGCAGCGGTCGTGGATCACGCCGACGATCCCGGTCGGCCCTTCGTAGTCGGAACGCTCCAGGTCGAGGCTGCGGACCGTGGATTCGTCGGTGGAAACCCCGGTGATCGGCACGGGCAGGGTGTGGGCGACCTCGGCGATCAGCGAACCGAGCACGACCACCAGCCGCACATCCAGCTGCTCGGCGACCTGCACCACCATCTCCGAGTAAGTACGCCACTTGAGGTTGGGCTCAGTGCCGTCGAGCAGGACCAGGTCGCGGTCCGCGCCCTCGGCCCGGGCGGCGATGAAGGTGTTGTTCGGCCACTCGATCCGGCGGTGCGCGCCTTCTGAGAGCCGGATCGTCGGGCGGTTCGCCTGAAAGTCGTAGAAGTCCTCGGGGTCGACCTCGGCCAGCACGTCGACCTCGAGCGAGTCGGCCAGGGTCTCCAAGGCGGAGGAAGCGGCGTTGGCCGCGTCGTTCCAGCCGCGGAAGGCGCAGACCATCATCGGCTCGCGGAGCTTCGGTGGGTTCATCTCCCAGCGGAGTTGGTCCATTAGTTCAATTTAGCCGACCCGACCCGTCGGCTCGCCACCATTCGCGGGCCGGGGCTCCGGGCGCCTTGCAGTCATCCGGTTCGGTCAGGATGTGGGGAGATGGAATCGGGAACCCGAAATGGAACGCCGCTGGTCGAACTCGCGCCCGGCCAGAACTTCAGCGGCCGCTACGCCTGCGCCCGCAAGGATCGGCTCACCGCGAAGAACGGCTCGGCCTACCTGGCGCTCGAGCTGCGCGACCGCACCGGTTCGCTGCCCGGCCGGATCTTCCGCGACTCCGACCGGATCGGGATCGGCTTCGAGCGTGGCGACGTGATCGCCGTGCGGGGCCGGGTCGAACAGTTCCGCGGCCAGCTCTCGGCCGAGCTCGAAGAGGTGAAGAAGGTCGACCCGGCCGAGGTGGACCCGGCCGACTTCCTGCCCACCGCTTATCGCGACCGAGACGAACTCGAAGGCTTCCTCGAGCACCTGGCCCGTGAGGTCCACCACCCCGGCTACCGGGCGGTGGTCGAAGAGCTGCTCTTCACCGGGGAGGGCGCCGAGGCATTTCGGCTCGCGCCCTGCACCCGGGCCGGCCACCATGCCTACATCGGTGGCCTCTCGGAACACACGGTCGCGGTCGGCACCCTGGTCACCGAGACCTGTGTGCTCCACCCGAAGCTGAACTCGGACCGGCTGATGGCGGCCGCCCTGATCCACGACATCGGCAAGACCGGCGAGTTCACCTACGGGGCCGAGATCGGCCTCAGCGACCGCGGCCGCAGCCTCGGCCACCTGCAGATCGGGGCCGAGCTGATCAACGAGGCAGCCGGCCGGGCCGGGCTGGAGCAGGCCGACGCCGACGCCCTGCTCTCGACGGTGATGTGCCACCACGGCACCGACGCCCTGCGGCTGCGCCAGTTCCCCTCGGCCGAGGCGATCGCCCTCTACCGGCTCAACGCTCTCGACGCCCAGATCAAGACCGCGCTCGAACACGGCCTGGCCTGAGCGTTCACACCTCGTCGAGCTCCTTGAACTTCTCGGCCATCGTCGGATTGCCCCGGGTCAGTTTCTTGATCGTCACGTCCTGGGCCTTGTCGTTGGCGAGGCGCAGGTTGTTGGCGGATTTGAGCAGCGAGGTCTTGGTCTTCTCCAGATTCCGGATCGCCTTGTCGATCTCGTTGATCGCGTCCTCGAACTGGCGTGAGGCAAGACCGTAGTTGCGCTGGAAGCCGGACTTGAAGGTCTCCAGCTTCTCCTCGAAGTTGGTGATGTCAACGCTCTGGGCCCTGACCAAGGCCAGCTCCGACTTGAGCTGCAAGGTCTTGAAAGCCTCGTTGCGGATCAGCGTGATGATCGGGATGAAGAACTGCGGCCGGACCACGTACATCCTCGGATACCGATGTGAGACGTCGACGATGCCGGCGTTGTAGAGCTCGTTCTCCGGTTCGAGCAGCGAGACGAGCACGGCGTACTCGCAGCCTTTCTCCGTCCGGTCGTTGTCGAGTTTCTTGAAGAAGTCCTCGTTCTTCTTCTTGTTGGCGCCGTCGTCGAGTTCGTTCTTCATCTCGAACATGATCGAGACGAACTCGGTCCCCGACTCGTCGGCCTCGCGAAAGATGAAGTCCCCCTTGGTGCCGGCACTGGCGTCGTTGTCCTTCCCGAAATCGGCATTCGGGAAAGCCGCTGCGCGGATCTTGTTGAACTCGATCTCGCAGTGCTGCTCCAGGCTCTCGCCGACCATCTTCGTCGAGAGCTTCGCCTTCATGTCCTTCAGGCGTTCGATCGTGTCGTCACGGTCCCTGATCTGGATCTCGTACTTCTCCGTGAGCGACTTTTCGAGCAGCTTCTGCTCGGTGTCCTTGGAGTCGAGGGTCCGCTTGAGGTCGTCACGCTCTTTCTCTACTTCGCCCAGCGCTTCCTTGAGCGCGAGCTTCCCGGCCACATCCGACTTCTCCAACTCCGCCCGGAGTCGTCCGATCTCGGCGTCCTTCCGAGCGGCCTCGTCCTTGAGCTCGCCGGTGGCCTTGGCCTGGGCCAACTCGATGGCGGTCTTCTTCTCCTGCTCGGCGAGTTCCAGCCGCTCGTGGATCGCCTTCTCGAAGGCTTCGTCACGGACCTGTTTCAGGATGTCGGCGTAACCGGCCTCGTCGATCTTGAAAGCTTTTCCGCAATGCGGGCATTTGATTTCGTGCATGTCTGCTGCTCCTTTCCGGTCTCGCCGGTAGCTCCGGAGGTTAGGCGTTGGCCAGGATGTCCGGAGAGGGTCGGTTGCGGGAGCCGGTTCTGACTCGCCCTGTAGATTTCGCCGCGCAAACCAGCCAGCACGGCCGGATCCCCGGTTCCAGGGCGGGCATCAACCGAGGGAGTCACATGGGAAATCTACGACCGAGCACGATCATCGCTGCGATCGTGCTTTTCATCGTGATCGGCGGCACCGCGACCGCGGCCTCCGGTCTGATCAACGGCAAGAAGATCAAGCCGGGCACGGTCACTGCCAAACAGATCAAGAACAAGACGATCACAAAGGCCAAGCTCGCGCCGTCGGCGGTCAAGTCACTCAAGGGCGCGGCAGGCGAAACCGGCCCGGCGGGAGCGAAGGGAGCGACGGGAGCCGCTGGGGCGACCGGTGCTACCGGTGTCACGGGCGCTGCCGGTGCTGACGGCATCGTGCAGCCCTACTCGGACGAGAAGCTCGACTACGCGTTGCCGAACGGTGAATTCACGACTCCGCTAACGCTCGACGTCGCGCCCGGCGAGTACCTGATCACCGCCAAGGCCAACGCGATCTCCCATTACTCATCGGGCACGAACCTGATCGAGTGCACCATCTGGACCGATGAAACCGACGGAGTTGACCGCGCGATGACCGACTCCACGTACAACGACTACTTCAACTTGTCGGCGACCGCGGTAGCCGATGTAGATGAGTTGATCGAGCTGCGCTGTGTCGCCTGGGACGGCACCGGGGCGCTCAAGGACGTGAAGCTGGTGGCCCAGCCGATCCAGGCCGCTCAGTCGTAATCCGGGCCGGGGCGCCGCCGGTCCCGCTTCTTGCGGGACTGGTGGCGCTTCGATTCGAGCCGCTTCTGCTTCGCGGCCCGGCTCGGTCTGGTCGCACGCCGCCGTCGCGGCACCGCCAGTGCGCCGGCCAGCTTCGACTCGAGCCGCTCGAGGGCGAGGTCGCGGTTGCGGGTCTGGGAACGGGCGTCCTGGCTGACCGCGGTCACCACCGGGCCGAGCTTGCGGACGATCCGTGCCTTCTGCGCGTCGTCCAGGGCGAACGAGCTCTCGACCTCGAAGACAGCTTCGATCCGTGAGGCGGTGACGTTGGCGTGCTGGCCACCCGGGCCGGATGAGCGCGAGGCCCGCAGGGTGATCTCTCCGACCGGGATGAAGGGGCCGCCGCGCGGGCGGATGCCGGCCTTCATCCGGAGGTCTGCGGGTCGTCTGCGAAGACTCGCTTGAGCAGTCGCCAGGCCATGTAGAGCGCGAGCAGGGCGAACCCGATCCGGAGCGCCCGTTCGGGTACCGAGTTGGCGACCACCACGCCGGCCAGCACCCCGACCGGCGAAAGCAGGCCGATCACGACCGCGTCCTTCAGGTTCACGTTGCCGTAGCCGATCTGGCGCCAGGTGCCGACCACGGAGACCAGGGCGATCATCATCAGGGAGGTCGCCTCCGCTTCGACCTGGCCCTTGGAAAGCACGATCGTCATCGCCGGCACGAAGACGATGCCGCCACCAACCCCGATCAGGCCGGCGACGATGCCGCCGGCCAGGCAGATGACGCAGGCGAGGGCGATGTCCATCAGCCGACCACCATCTCGATCGCCACGCCGATCAGCAACACGGCGAAAAACAGCGAGACCGCCTTCTCCGGGATCCGCTGCTGGATCGCGGTCCCCGCCACCACCCCGAGGATCGCCGGCCCGACCAGGATCAGGCCGGTCCCGAGGTCCACGTTGCCGTAGATCCCGCCCTGCATCACGGCTGCGAGCAGGGCGATGAGAATGATCGCGGCCAGGCTGGTCCCGGTTGCGAGCCGGTCGCCATACGCGTAGAGGGCGATCAGCATCGGGACGATCACGGTGCCCCCTCCGACCCCGAAGAGCCCGCTGAACGCACCGGCCATGGTCCCGATCAAGGCAAGCCCCCATATATGCCGGGAATCCATGGCGCGATACTAGATGCTCGCTGGGCGCCGAAAACTTTTTCGGCCCGGAGCCCCGACCGGGATAGTCTCTCGCCTATGACGGGCGCAGACTCTCCTCTCTCGGTACTCTTGGAAGACCCTTCGAAGTCGGCTCTGATGAGCGATGTCGACGGCACGCTCTGCCGGATCGTCGACCGGCCGGACCAGGCCCGGGTTCCCGCCCGGGCGCGGGAGAGCCTCGAGGTCCTGGCCGACCATCTCGCGCTGGTCGCCTGCATCACCGGCCGCCCTTCGCCGGTCGCGCGAAAGATGGTCGGGGCCGAGAAGATCACCTACTTCGGCAATCACGGGCTCAGCTTCATCAAGCCCGGGGAGAGCCGTCCGACCGTGGTCATCGAGGGCGAGGAAGCCGAGCGCGCGAGGAACTTCATCCGTGACAACGACAACCCTTTCTGGGTCACCTCCAAGATCCGGATCGAGGACAAGGGCCCGATCCAGGCGCTCCACTGGCGCGGGGCCGGCCAGCGGACCGAGGAGGTCGTGCGCGGCATCGCCGACCACGCTCAGGCGGCCGGGCTCGCCACCCACTGGGGACGCAAGGTGCTGGAGCTACGCCCGCCCGGAATGGAGGGCAAGGCGGGGGCGGTCGACGAGCTGCTCGACGGCACGGAGATCGAAACCGTGGTCTTCGCCGGTGACGACCGCACCGACTATGAGGCGGCTCTCCGCCTTAAGAAGCTCGCCGAGACGGGCAAGCTCAAGAACCTGCTCCTGGTCGCGATCGATTCCGACGAGGGTCCGCCCGAACTGGTCGAGCTGGCCGACCTGGTCGTGGCCGAACCGGAAGAGTGGATCGACCTGATCGAGGACCTTGCCGGCCAGGCCTCGGGACCGCCGGCCGGGGCGGCAGTGCCGGAGTAGCGCTTGCCTTTCGCCGAGCTGCTCCGGGCGACCGTCTTCCTGGCGGCTGGTGGTGCGACAGCCCTCGGGGCGATCGCCGTGCTCGGGGTCCGCGACGCCGAGAACACCACGATCCTGCTGATCGGGGCCGCCTGGTGGGTGGTCGCCGCCTGGATCGGTCTCGCGCTCGGCGGTACCGAACGCTCAGCCGAGGCGATGCGCGAAACCCTGGCCGGAGCCCGCACCGTAACCCCGACCTCGCCGGGGGTTTCCATGCCTTCACCGGGCCGGGTTGCCTGGGGCCGCCTCGGTCCGATCCTGGTCGCGGTCGGCCTGGCCGGGGCGATCGGCGTGGCCTTTCCCGAGGTGGCCGTGGTCGGGTCCGGCTACGCCCTCCTGGTTGCCTTGGCATGGCGCAACCGCGAACCGGCCGTGCTGGCGATCGAAGGCCGCGACGGGGTCCGCTTCCTGGTCGAATCGGCCTCCCCCCTGAAGCCCGTCAAGCTCGTGCGAAGTCCCGGCTTCCGAGCCTTTTGAGTCCGGGGACGGAGGTTGGTTCGACTTGCTTGGCTATAGCACTTGCAAGTCGAACCTACCGGCGCGGAGTAGGGTCGGGGCATGGCTTACGGATGGAGTTCCACCTCGTATGACGAGTGGCGTGAGACCTGCGACACGCTCCACGCCCACACCCAGTTCCTGGGCAAGCTCTGCGTCGCCCTGGCGCCGCCCGAGCCGCAGCTCCAGCACGCCGCGTTGCGGTTGACCGCCCGCGGCTGGGAGACCCTGCCGCTGCCGGCTCCCAACGGCTCCGGGGTCTTCGTCGCGGCACTCGACCTGCGCACCCACCATCTGCTGATCGAGAGCTCCGACGGGATGGGGGCGGCGATCGCCCTCGCACCGAACCGACCGGTTGGCGAGGTGGTGCGGGAGGGGCTGGCCGCGATCGGCGAGCTGGCCGGCGAGGTCACGATCGACCCGGCCCCGCAGGAGGTCGCGTGGACGGTGCCGCTCGACGAGGACGATGAGCACCGGATCTACGACCCGGACCAGGTCAAGGCCTACTTCGAGATGGCGACCGTCGCCGGGATGGCCCTGACTCGCTTTCGTGCTCCCTTCCGCGGCCGCTCGACCCCGCTCAACGCGTGGTGGGGCTCCTTCGACCTGGCCGTGAACCTGTTCTCGGGCCGGCCCGCCGAGCCACCCTCGGACGACTTCATCATGCGCAACGCGATGGATGCCCAGGAAGTGGCGGTCGGCTGGTGGCCCGGTGATGGGAGATACGCCAAGCCGGCCTTCTACGCCTACGCCCACCCGCCGGAGGACGGGTTCTCCGGACGTGATCTCTCCCCGGTTCCCGGCCGCTGGAGCGACGAGCTCGGCGAGTACCTGCTCGACCACGAGGAAGCGCCCGCGGCCGGCGACCCCGAGCAGGCGGTGGTCGACTTCTGCGGCGAGATCTTCAACCACGCCTGCAACGTCTGCGACTGGAACCCGGCCTTGGCCGCCAGCGCCGCCGGCGACCCGCCTCCGGTCCGCTAGGTCAGCCTTTCCACCAGGGGCCGGTGTTCTTGACCTGATCGGCGGTCAGCCAGGCGCGGCGGGCGGTGGCGATCCCGTAGTCGATGAAGTCGAGGGTCTCGGGACGGTGGGCGTCGGTGTTGATCACGATCCCGACTCCCGCCTCGGCGGCCAAGCGGGCGTGGACCTCGTTCAGGTCGCGTCGGCGCGGGTTGCTGTTGATCTCGATCAGGGTGTCGTTGGCCGCGGCCGCGGCGACGACCCGTTCGATGTCGAGCGGGTAGGGGTCGCGCTGGTTGATCAGGCGGCCGGTCGGGTGGCCGATGCAGTCGACCAGCGGGTTCTCGATCGCGGTGATCATCCGGCTCGTGTTCTTTTCGGCTTCGTCGCTGAAGGCGGTGTGGATCGAGGCGATCACCCAGTCGAGTGCTTCCAGCAGGTCGTCGTCGTAGTCGACCGTGCCGTTCGGGTGGATGTTGACCTCGGAGCCGGAGAGCAGCCGGATCCCATGGTCCTCGTTGTTGAACTCGTTGATCTCCTCGATCCGTTGCCAGAGGCGATCCGGCTCGACGTGGTTGCCGAAGCCATGTGACTCGGAGTGGTCGGTTATCGCCAGATACTCGTAGCCGAGCGCCTCGGCCGCGGCCGCCATCTCCTCCAGGCTGGCGACCCCGTCGGAGAGGGTGGTGTGACAGTGGAGATCCCCCTTGATCTGGCTGCGCTCGATCAGTTCAGGGAGCTCATCCTCGGCCGCGGCGTCGAGCTCGCCGCGGTTCTCGCGCAGCTCGGGGACGATGTACTGGTAGCCGAGCCGCTCGTAGACCTCCTGCTCGGTCGCGAACATTTCGGTCTCGCCCGTCTTGTCGTCCTTGATCCCGTTCTCGGAGACGTGGAGCCCCTTGGCCACCGCCCGTTCGCGGAGTTCGGCGTTGTGGGCACCCGAACCGGAGAAGTGCTGGAGCAGGTTGCCGAAGGCTTCGGGGGCGACGATCCTCACGTCGACCCCGATCCCCGAGTGGGTGGTCAGCTTGACGCCCTTGTCGCTGGGCTTGCCGTGTTCGGCGACCAGCTCATGGCCGGCGATCCCGGCGGCCAGGGCCTTCGGGTCGGTCGAGGTGGCGATCAGGTCGATGTCCTTGCAGGTCTCGGTCCAGCGCCTGACCGATCCGGCGATCTCCGCCTTCTCGCAGCTCGGCTCGGCGCGCAGCGCCTCGACCAGCTCCTCGGCGGTCGGCCGGATCTCGTCCAGCCGCAGCCGGGCCGGGCCCTCCGGTTCGGCGTCCAGCCGGTCGAGCCCGGTGAGGATCTTCTCCTCGACCTTGGGCCCGAGCCCCTTCAGCTCACGGACCTTCTTCGCCTCGGCTGCGGCCCGCAGGTCCTCGGGGCCGTTCACGTCGAGTTCGTCGTGGAGGCGACGGACCGTCTTCGGCCCGAGCCCCGGGATCCGGCTGATCTCGAGCAGGCCGACCGGTATCTTCTCCTTCAGCTTCGCCGCGGCGGGGATCTCACCGGTCTCGACCAGGGCGAGGATCTTCTCTTCCAGGGTCTTGCCCACGCCGGGCAGCTCGGTGATGGTCCCGTTCCTGGCCATCTCCTCGACCGACCGGCCTTCGTTCTTGATCGTCCGGGCCGAGTTCGTGTAGGCGAGTACCCGGTACTGGTCGGCCCCGTCCAGCTGGTAGAGCACCGCCAGTTCCTCGAGCGCTTCGGCGATCTGGGCGTTGGTCATGCCCAGAAACTACCCATCCCGGTGCTCAGCCACCGAACCCGACCGGGTTCAGTTCCTTGCCGCGGTTTTCGATGATCCCGTCGATCAGCCCGTACTCGACCGCCTCCTCCGCGGTGAAGAAGCGGTCGCGGTCCATGTCCTCGTGGACCGTCTCCTGCGTCTGCCCGGTCCGCGCCGCGTAGATCGCCTCGATCCGGCGGCGCGACTCGAGGATCTCGCGGGCGTGGATCTCGATGTCGCTCGACTTGCCCTGGAACCCGGCCGAGGGCTGGTGGGTGAGGATGCGGCAGTTCTCGAGCGCGAGCCGCTTGCCCTTGGCACCGCCGGCAAGCAGGAGCGAACCCATCGACATGGCGATCCCGAAACAGATCGTCTGCACGTCGGGCTTGATGAAGTTCATCGTGTCGAAGATCGCCAGCCCCGCGTAGACGGAGCCGCCGGGCGAGTTGATGTAGAGCGCGATGTCCTTCTCCGGATCCTGCGATTCGAGGTGGAGCAGCTGGGCGACGATCAGGTTCGCGATCGGGTCGTCGACCTCCTGGCCGAGGAAGATGATCCGCTGGTCGAGCAGGCGCGAGTAGATGTCGAAGGCGCGTTCGCCGCGCGAGCTTTGCTCGATCACGGTCGGGACCAGGGCGGCGGTCGGGTCGGGTCTCATGGTTCCTCCGTCGGTAGGCGCAACTGATTGGTTGCGCGTGTCTGCGCTACGATAGCGCAACCAACTAGTTGCGTGAAGAGGAGGCATCGGTGGACGAAGTGGTGAGAGAAGTTGAACTGGAGAGCGACGCCGAACGGGCCTGGCGGGCGATCACCGAGGAATCCGAGCTTTCCGAATGGATCGGCGGCGAGGTCGAGATCGAACTCGAACCGGGTGGGGAGATAACGGTCAGCGGGGACGACGGGGATCGATCGGGATTCGTCGAGTCGGTCGATGAGGGGTGGTCGCTCAGCTTCTGGTGGTCGGAGGAAGGCCAGGAGAGCAGCCGGGTCGAGCTCGAGGTCATAGACCAGCCGGCCCACGAGGGATGCGTCGTCCGGGTGACCGAGTCGAGGCCGCTGGCCGGGCTCGAGCAGGAACTGTCCGACATCACCGCCTGCGCGGCGGTTTGAGCGCCGACCGGACGTCCGGCGTCACCGGCCCGGCCCGGACCGACGAAGTATTCAGCGCCCTGGCCGACCCGAACCGCCGGCTGATGATCGAACGGCTGGCGGCCCACGGCCCGGCCACGGCGACCGAACTGGCGGCGCGGATCGGGGTCAGCCGACAGGGTGCGGCCAAGCATCTGGCCGGCCTCGTCGAGGCGGGAATCGTCTCCGCCGCCAGGCAGGGCCGGGAGGTCCGCTACGAACTGGTTGAGCAGGGTCTCGAGCCTGGTGCCGAGTGGATCCAAGGCGTCGGCGGCAAATGGGACGAGCGGTTCGCCTCGCTGAAGCGCCATCTGGACGACTGAGCGACGAACGCCCGGATGGGCCTGGTGGATACGATCCGCCGATGCCTGAAGAGGCCAGGACAGAGCATCGGGGAGCGGCCTGGGTGATCCTCCCGACCTACAACGAAGCCGGGAACATCGGGCCCATGGTCGAGGCACTCGACCCGAAGCTGACCCATGAGGGTGACCGGATCCTGATCGTGGACGACAACTCCCCGGACGGCACCGGCCTGATCGCCGACGAGATATCCACCGCGAACCCACGGGTCGAGGTGCTTCACCGGGCAAGGAAACAGGGTCTGGGTCCGGCCTACCTCGAAGGTTTCCGTGCCGCGCTGGATGGCGGGGCGGAGCTGGTCGTCCAGATGGACGCCGACTTCTCCCACGACCCCGCCTACCTGCCGCGTCTGCTCGCCGCCTCCGAGCTGGCCGACCTGGTGATCGGCTCGCGTTACGTGCCGGGCGGTGGAATCACCGAGTGGGGCCAGGTCCGGCGACTGCTCAGCCGCGGCGGCAGCCTCTACTCGCGGGCGATCTTGCGGGTACCGGTCCGTGACATGACCGGCGGCTTCAAGTGCTTCCGGCGGGAGGTGCTCGAATCGATCGACCTCTCCGAAGTCGCGGCCTCCGGCTACTCCTTCCAGGTCGAGATGACCTGGCGGGTGGCCCGGGCCGGCTTCTCGATCATGGAGGTGCCGATCACCTTCCGTGAACGACAAGAAGGCGATTCAAAGATGACTACCGCCATCGTCGCCGAAGCGGCCTGGAGAGTCCCGATCTTGCGACTCCGTCGCAAATAAGGAGTCGGCGAGCTTCGCCCCGCCTCCAAGCCCAACCCGCCCCACCCATTCGAAGCAAAGAATGGTTGGGCGGGGCTCTGCCCGAGGTACCTCCAAGCTAACCGAGCCGGTATCACCACTTACCGGAGCCGACCCATCCATTTTGTGCTTCTGTGGGTCGGCGGGTTTCACTGGGAGGGCGGGCCGGACCCCGCCCGACTTATTTATGCCCAGGACTTCATTTTGTATAGTAGGGATACAAGTACGACGATCAGGAGACCGAAATGGCACTTCCCGAAGTAACCGATGCGACCTTCAAGGCCGAAGCTCTCGAAGCCGACGGCCCGGTGCTGGTCGACTTCTGGGCTCCCTGGTGCGGTCCCTGCCGCGTGGTCCATCCGGTCCTCGAAGAGATCAACGAGGAGCGCGACGACCTCAAGATCATCAGCCTCAACATCGACGACAACCCGCAGACTGCCCAGCAGTACGGGGTTCTCTCGATCCCGACGATGATCCTGCTCAAGGACGGCGCCCTGGTCAAGCAACTGGTCGGCGCCCAGCCGAAGCGCAAGATCCTGGCCGAACTCGAGCCCGCCCTTCAGGGCTGAGCGAGCGGGGCAAGACATGCCGTTCGTCCACATTCATTGGTTCGAAGGCCGCACCGACGAGCAGAAGGCTGAGATCGCCAAGCGGATCGAGGAGGCGCTGGTCGACGTGGCCGGCGCCGCCCCCGAGCATTGCTGGGTGAAGTTCGTTGATTCGAAGCCGACCGACTTCATCATTCCCGACACTCAGGACTAACTGGTTGCGAGGCGGGTTCCGCCGGGGTTCCCTTGGTGTGCACAGTCCCAGTCGGGAACCCCGGCGAAACCCACCCACACAGGAGTTCAGGAGGCACGTGTCGTGAACGGGTATAGCGTTCTGAGAAGCGGGGAGCAGTTTTGGCGTCGTTCCAATCAGATGGGGGTTCTCAATACTGATCTGGGGCGGCAGCTTGAGGCGTCTCAGTTGGGTGCACGGCTCTGGCGGATCGAGCCGGGGCAGGCCTCGACCCGGCACCGGCACAAGTCCACCGAGGAGCTCTACGTACTGCTCGAAGGCACGGGCAAGCTGCGGGTCGAGGACGAGCTGCTGGTGCTGGAACCGATGGACGCGGTGGCGGTCGACCCGGAGACCGTGCGCCAGCCGTTCAATGACACGGACGCAGACCAGCTCTGGCTGATCGTCGGTGCTCCGACCGAACACGCCGACACCACCACGATCGACGAGGAACTGCTCGCCTGGATGTACCCGGACGGCCCGAAGGCGATGCCGCCCGAGCTGACCTGAGAAGCTCTCCGCATGGAGAGACCGGAGAGTGCAGCCCAGGTGGTCGGCAAGCGGACGCTGTTCGACCACGAGCAGGATGACTACCGCGAGAGCTTCCGTCGCTTCCTCGAGAAAGAGGTCGTGCCCGAGTACCCCCAGTGGGAGAAGGACCACCTGGTCCCGAAGAGCCTCTTCACCAAATGTGCCGAGTACGGCTTCCTGGCGATGGAAGTGCCGGAGGAGTACGGCGGTCCCGGCGTTGACGACTGGCGCTTCAACGTGGTCTTGGCCGAAGAAGCCGTCTGGGCCGGAGTTTCAGATGCGATGGCGGGCCCGCTGCTCCACACCGACATCGTCGTGCCCTACATCACGACCACGGCCAACGAGGAGCAGCGCCGGCGCTGGCTGCCCGGAGTCGCTTCGGGCGAGCAGGCGCTGGCGGTGGCGATGACCGAACCGGGCACTGGCTCGGACCTGGCCGCGATCGCGACCCGCGGCAAGCGGCACGGTGACGGCTGGGTCGTCAACGGCGCCAAGACCTTCATCACCAACGGCATCAACGCCGACCTGGTCGTGGTCGCGGTACGCACCTCGGACGATCCCCATGGCGGACTCTCCCTCTTCGTGGTCGAGGAAGGGATGGAAGGCTTCGAGCGCGGCAAGCAGATCGAGAAGCTCGGCCAGCATGCTTCCGACACCGCGGAACTGTTCTTCAACGACTGCCACGTGCCGCAGGAGAACATGCTGGGCGAAGAGGGTTCCGGCTTCCTGCAGTTGGTCTCCCGTCTGGTCCCGGAAAGGCTGATCCTCTCGGTCAGCTCGATGGCCGGCTGCGAGGCGGCGCTGGCGATGACCATCGACTATGCGAAGGAGCGCAAGGCCTTCGGCCGGCCGATCGGCAGCTTCCAGCACAGCCGCTTCACGCTGGCGGAGCTGAGGACCGAGGTCGAGATCGGCCGCTGTTTCATCGACCGCTGCATCGAGCGCTATATCGAGGGCACCTGCACGGTCGAAGAGGCGGCGATGGCCAAGTGGTGGACGACGGAACTCCTCGGCAAGGTGACCGACGCCGGGGTCCAGCTTCACGGCGGTTATGGCTACACGACCGAGTACGCGATCGGCCGCGCCTGGGTGGACGCCCGGGTCGGCCGGATCTATGCCGGCACCAACGAGATCATGAAGGAACTGATCGGCAAGACGATGGGGCTCTAGGAAAGGATTTTCGCGAGCCGCCGGCGGATCTCGATCCACCTCTTGTTCAGAGTCTTGTCGGTGACGCCGTGGCTGATGCGCATCATGGACAGCCCGCGCATAGTGGCCAGGATGTAGATCATGTCGTCGTTGAAATCGGGCCGGTCGGCCACCGGCCCGAGGGCCACTTGCGATTCCCGGACGATCGCGACCCCCACGTCCCTTTCGATCTTGAACAGGTGCTCGCGCATCTCCTCGTCGGTGCGCGACGCGATCCATAGCTCGAGCAATGCGTCGAACGCCGCACCCTGATGTTCCTCCCAGAGTGCATCGAGACCCTCTTCGACCGTGATGGTCTTGCCGCTGAACCGCTCTCTGACGGCGGCGAGCCGAAGCTCGGCCAGATGGGTCACGGCGGCACTGATCAGGTCGGCCCGGCTGCGGAAATATGGGGTCTGGGCACCGCGCGAGACGCCCGCCAATTCGGCGATCCGGCCGGTCGTCGTGCCCGTGTAGCCGTAAGTGACCAGGGATTCCACCGTCGCGTCCAGCAGGGCGGCACGAGTTTCAGCCCGTCGTTCGGCCTGGGTGCGGGGACGAGGGCGAACGGAAGCCATGCCGGCATGATATGAGCTCGGCATGAGGGAGATCCGGGTTGCCGCCCGGCCCGATCTCAGTCGACCCGTGATACCGAGATGCGCAGGTTCCGCCCGTCGATCTTCACCTCGGGCGTGCCCGGCGCAGCGGCCTCGGCGGTGTCGCCGCCGAGCTCGATCGAGCGGGCCAGCACTTCGCCGGTCACGTAGCCCTCATGGGCGGTGGCAGCATCGAGCAGCTCCTGGTCACCGGCCAGCGAGAGAGCGATGCGGTCGGTGATCTCCAGCCCGGCTTCCTTGCGGGCGTTCTGCACCGCGTGGACGATCTCGCGGGCCAGCCCCTCACGGATCAGCTCCTCGTCGAGCTCGAGCGCGAGGGCGACTGCGTGGCCGGATTCGGCTTCCACCTGGTAACCCTCCAGCGGCTCCATGTTGAGCAGTAGGTCGTCGGCGGTCAGGGTGTGGTCCTTGCCGTCGATCGAGATGCCGATCTCGCCGCCGGCCTCGACCGTCTCGGCGACGTGGTTCGGGTCGAGCCCGGCGACCGCGGCCGAGACCTGCGGCATCGACTTGCCGAAGCGGGGGCCGAGGGTGCGGAAGTTCGGCTTGACCAGGTAGCTGACCAGGTCGGACTGGTCGGTCACGAACTCGAGTTCCTTCACGTTCAGCTCGCCCTTGATCAACTCGGCCTGGGTCGAGATCGCCTCCCGCTCGGCGTCGGTGGCGACGACCACGGCGCGGGCCAGGGGCTGGCGCACCTTGGCCTTGGCCTGGGCGCGTGAGGCGCGGCCGAGCTCGACCGTCTGGCGGGTCGCGGCCATCGCCGCTTCCAGGTCCTGATCGCGCAGGGCCGAGGCCGGGGCGGGGAAATCGCGCAGGTGGACCGAGTCGGGCAGCGATCCGAACTCCCCGTCGGCGCCGCCGGCCAGGTTCTGGTGGATCTCCTCGGCGATGAAAGGCGTGAACGGGGCGAGCAGCGCCGCGACCTCGACCAGGCAGTGGCGCAGGGTCGCGAAGGCGGCGGCGTCGCCCTCCCAGAAACGGCGGCGGGAAAGCCTGACATACCAGTTGGAGAGCTCTTCGACGTAGGCGGCGATCGCTCGGCCGGCTGCGGTGCAGTCGAACTCATCCATCCTCGTCGTGACCTCCTCGACCGTCGCCTGGAGGCGGGAGACGGCCCAGCGGTCGAGGTCGGTCGGCTCGGCCGCGGGGTCGGGTGCGGCCGAGGCGTCGACGCCTTCGGCGTTGGCGTAGAGGACCCAGAAGGAGTAGGTGTTCCAGAGCGTGAGCAGGAAGGAGCGGAGTGCCTCGGAGATCGCCTCGATCGAGAAGCGGTAGCCCGCCCAGGGCTGCTGGGCAGTGAACAGGTACCAGCGGAAGGCGTCGGCGCCGAACTGGTCGAGCACGTCCCACGGCGCGACCACGTTGCCCTTCGACTTCGACATCTTCTGGCCTTCGCCGTCGAGGATCAGCCCGAGGCAGACGCAGTTCCGGTAGCTGGGCCGGTCGAAGAGCAAAGTCGATTCCGCCAGCAGCGTGTAGAACCAGCCGCGAGTCTGGTCGATCGCCTCGCAGATGTAGTCGGCCGGGAACCGCTCCTCGAATTCCTCCACTCCCTCGAAGGGATAGTGGAACTGGGCGAAGGGCATCGCGCCCGAGTCGTACCAGGTGTCGATCACGCTGATCACCCGCTTCATCTCCCCCTTGCCGCAATCGCAGGCCCAGGTCACCTCGTCGATGTAGGGGCGATGGAGGTCGTCGGGGACCGATCCAGCCTTGGCTTCGAGGTCACTGACCGAGCCGGCGCAGAAGGACTCGTCACAGGCTGGGTCGGAGCATTCCCAGATCGGCAGCGGGGTGCCCCAGTAGCGGTCGCGGGAAAGGGCCCAGTCGACGTTGTTCTCCAGCCAGCGGCCGAAGCGCCCCTCCTTGATGTGCTCGGGATGCCAGCCGATCTTCTCGTTGCCGGCCAGCATCGCGTCCCGCGCCTCGGAGGTCTTGATGTACCAGCTGGCCTTGGCGTAGTAGAGCAGCGGGGTGCCGCAGCGCCAGCAATGAGGGTAGGAGTGCTCGTAGTCGCTGGCCCGGAACAGGCGCCCGTTGGTGCGCAGATGCTCGATCAGTCGCTCCGTGACCTCAGGGTCCTTGACGAACTCGCCGGCGAAGCCGGTCACCCGCTCGTCGAAGCGTCCGTCGAGGCCGACCGGGTTGAAGAGGGTGCCCTCCGCCCCGCTGCCGGACGGGTCGTAGAGGCCATTGGCGATCGCTGCCCGGTAATCGTCCTCGCCGAAGGCCGGGGCGATGTGGACCAGGCCGGTGCCGTCGTCAGTGGTGACGAAATCACCGCTGATCACCGTGAACCGGCCGGAGTTCTCGGCCATGCCGGGGAAAGGCTCCGCGTACCCGCTGCCGATCAGGTCCGATCCTTTGAAGGTCCGTTCGGCGGCGGCCCCTTCACCGAGCACCTTCTCGACCAGTCCCTCGGCCAGGATCAGCTTCTCGCCCTCGAACTCGACCTCGGCGTAGGCCACGTCGGGAGCGACCGCGACCGCGTAATTGCCGGGCAGGGTCCAGGGGGTCGTGGTCCAGATCAACAGTGAGGCATCACGATCTTTCAGGGGGAAGCGCACGTAGACCGAAGGGTCGACCACGTCCTTGTAGCCCTGCGCGACCTCGTGTGAGGAGAGGGCGGTGCCGCAGCGCGGGCAGTAGGGCGAGACCCGGTGGCCCTCGTAGAGCCGGTCGGACTCGTAGAGCTCCTTCAGCGACCACCAGACCGATTCGATGTACTTCGAGTCCATGGTCACGTAGGGGTCGTCGAGGTCGATCCAGAAGCCGATCCGGTCGGTCAGGCGGTTCCACTCCTCGACGTAGGTGAAGACCGACTCGCGACAGAGCCGGTTGAACTCCTCGATCCCGTACTCCTCGATCTCCTGCTTGGAGGAAATGCCGAGCTGCTTCTCGACTTCGAGCTCGACCGGCAGGCCGTGACAGTCCCAGCCCGCCTTGCGTGGCACCCGATACCCGCGCATCGCCCGGTAGCGGGGGTAAATGTCCTTGAAGACCCGGCTCAGTACGTGGTGGGAACCGGGTCGGCCGTTAGCGGTGGGAGGTCCCTCGTAGAAGCTCCAGACCTCGGCCCCCTCGCGCTGCTTGAGCTGCCGTTCGAAAACCTTGCCCTGTTTCCAGCCAGCGTTGATCCGCTCTTCCATCTCGGGAAAGGACTGCTTGGGATCTACCGGCCGAAAAGACGACATGAGCAGGGGAGTTTATGAACTGGCCGCCCCAACGGGATCAGAGCATCTATGTCGCGATGATCCCGGGGAGCCGTGAGCGCGGCGGGACTGATGGGCGATGGGTGCTGCGGCCGGGAATTCAGGCAGTGCGCAGCTGAGCGATCTTTGCGCGAACCTCGCTGACGCCCGGCGAATCGCCGCCTCCGGAGGCGCCCAGCTCCCGGGCCAGGTGGCGGCCCGCCTTGACGATCCGTCGGCGCTTCCTCCTGCCCCGGCGTTGCCGGGTTCCGCCAGGTGCCTTTACGAAGGACCGGCTTTGCTTCCAGGTGCCTGCCGAGGCGTTCAGTTCTTCTTCGGTGATCGCGCCGCCAGTCACTTCGGGCTGCAATATGTCGCGCATCCACTCGCGTTCTTGGGGTGCCCCGAGGCGGTAGGCATAGATGAAGACCACGGCCGTGAAGATGATGATGCCGCCCATGACCAGGATCGTTGCGCCGCCACCGTCGGCGATCGCACCGGCTCCGTCCCAGACCCCATGGGAGATCACCGCTGCCGCCATGAACAAAACGCCGCGGCCGGTGCTCCGGGGCAGGGCCGGCGTTCCGATCAGGTAGATGAGACCGGAGCAGAAGAGCGCCGTGTAGACGGCATGGGAAAAGAACCCGGTTCCGCTGCGGACGAAGAACATCTCGATAGCCGCCTGAACCTGGCCGGCTCCACTGGACCCGGCCGCGGCATTGAAGGTGTAGATCAGGTCTTCGACGATTTCGAAGCCAAGGCCGAGAAAAGCGCCGACCAAGAGGGCATCCCAGACATTGCGAATCCGGCCTGGTGCCAGACTGAGGAGCAACAGAAACCCGGCCGCCTTCGAGCTCTCCTCGACGAACGGGGCGCTGAGGGCCGCCCACCAGTCGATCACGAAAGCGTGGCCGAACAACTTCCCGTAGATGCCCGAGAGGGCGTCGTTGGCGATGATCGCGAGTCCGAACACGGCTGCCACGCCGCCCCAGGCCAGCGCGGCAGTCAAGAGTTTGCGGGGCTGGCCTCCGTAGCGGTCAACCTTGCGGAAGATCAGCCCGAGGACGACACCGTACAAGCCCATCAGAACCACCGAGCTGAGCAGGGTGACGAACTCGAGATTGACGTTCGAGAGTTGCTTCCACATCTGGAAGGCGCCCCAGACCGTCAGGATCACAAACAGCCAGAAACAGGGGTTGCGCGGCTGTAGGAACTTGAACGGAAGCCCCCATCCGGACAGTTCAAGGGCCCGACGGCGACGCTCGAGTTCCTCGAGGTCGCCCGGTGCCTCGGTGGTAATTGCGGCCGCCGAAGTCATTTGCCGCCTCCCTGAGCCGCCTTGGCCGCTTTGGCATCGAAGGAGAAGGAGCCGAGCATCTCGCCGATCGCGTCGTCTTGATCGTCAACCTGGCTCGCCGGTCCGACCACCCTCACGGAAACACCGGTCCCTTCGACCACGAAAGCCGCAACCAGGCCCTCGCTGTCGGGCGCCGTGTAGTGCTCGAGGACGCCTGCCTCGAGAACCCATGGCGCCTCCGCCAGCTGAACCATCAGGGGATACTTCTCCCCGGTCGCGGACAGGGTCTCCTTGTCGTTGGAGAAGGGCGTCTTCGCGATCTCGCTGGCCAGCTCATCCGGCGTGCCCTTGAACGGCTGGGCCCAGACGTTCATCGTGATCGCCCCGTCGACCAGGGTCACCGGGGCACCCGGGGCATGGGTTCGCGTCTTCTCGCTGGTCCGCAGTCCCGCCTCCAGGTTCCACCCGACAGCCGGAGTGAAAGTGATCCCCGGGGCGAGCCGCAGCTGGTCACCCTTCTCGATCGGATCGTCGTACTTGAGCAGGTGGTTGACGAAAGGCACGACGGCCACCCAGAGCACCGCGACCACGAGCACCGGGATCGCCAGCTTGAAGGCCTTGCGGTCAGTGCCGTTACTCCCCCCATGCTCAGGCAATGCCTCAGGTTGGATCGCCATTTCGGAATGTCCAGCGCGACTGTTCAACTTGCTCCCCGGTTGCGAGACGGACAACAGGCTTTACGTCAGAGCTGTCCCGGGCGAACTTATATAGCAATCCCCTGACGAGATCGAGCCGTATCGTGGGACAGATTTGGCCCCTTTACGTGGCTATTCGGAGCAACCATACTTGAGGTCCGTGAGGGACGCGAAGGCCAAAAAGCTCGGGGAGTTCCTGAAAGCCAAACGGTCCCAGTCCGCGCCGGCTGACCTGGGTCTTCCCGAGAGCGGTCATCGCAGGGTCTCCGGCCTGCGCCGGGATGAAGTGGCCGCCCAGGCTTCGATCAGCACCGACCACTACTTGCGGATCGAACAGGGGCGGAGGAACCCCTCTGACGATGTACTCGAGTCAATCGCGAGGGTGCTGAAGCTCAGTCCGGAGGAACGCGAATACGTGTTCGAACTTTCCCGGGGGGCCGGAGCCCCCGGGTCAGACTCTCGCCGGGATCCAGAAGAACCACCGCTGATTCCGGCCGCGGTCAGTCAGGCGATGCATTCCATGCCGGTGCCGGCTCTCATCCACAACGGTCGCTTTGACTTTCTCGCAGCAAACCGGCTTGGCCGAGCGCTCTATGCGGATCTCCTGGAACGGCAGCCGGTTCAGCCAAATCTCGCCCGCTTCGCGTTCCTCGATCCATTCTCCCGGGAGTACCTGCCGGACTGGGGAGACATCGCTGACCAAGTGGTCGCCTCGCTCAGATGGGAAGTCGCCCGCTCGCCCCTGGACGAAGATCTGAGCGATTTCATCGCCGAGCTCGCGACTGCTGGAGATGAGTTCACAAGACGTTGGGAATCCCAGAACGTTGCTACCAATCGGCCAGGGTCAAAGCGCGTAAACCATCCCGTCGTCGGCCCGATGACCTTGAACTACGCATCGATGGAGATACAGGGTTCAAACGGGCTGTTCTTCTCAACCTTCACGGCCGAGCCCGGATCGCCATCCGAAGAGGCTCTAAGAGAGCTGGATAGATGGGCTGCTACCCGGGAGATGCAGTCCGAGGATCCAGCTTATGAAGAAGTGCGCTCTACGACAGGACGCGGGCTTTGAGGTCCTAACCCTCGAAGCTTGGCCTGGTGGGGTTCTCCGGGGAGGCGGAAATGCTCCCTGCCCAGTTCACAACACGAGTCAACCAATGGAGGCAACTATGAGAGTTACAGGTACCCGTACGAAGTATGTCTTGGCGGCCCTTATGATCGCCGGCACCGGTGTCTTTGCGGCCGGCTGTGGCGGGTCGGATTCGGACCAGGATGCAGCGTCGGAGATTCAGGAGCAGGCTGACGTCGCCAACGAGCAGACCGATCTGAGCCAAAAGTCGCGGTGCGACAACGGCGTTTCTGCCGGACCCAACACATCTTGCGCTTTTGCGATCAATGTTGCCGAGGCGTGGAAGGAGTCCGGGGGAACCGGCGACATCACCGTCCACAGCCCGACCACTGGCGAGGACTACACGATGAGCTGCGCCCCAGATGCCGAGGGAACCGTGTGCACGGGTGGCGACAACGCATCGGTCTATCTCACGAACTGATTCCGGTCAGGTCCCGGACAGTCCCTTTCCAGTTTCACTAACGACAGGACCTCCATGAGAAAGCCAGATATGAAGTTGACGTTTGTTCTTGTCGCACTTCTAGTGCTATGCGCGGGGCTGCTCGCCGCCGGTTGCGGAAGCAGTTCCGACGATGGTGGCGAGACTGCTGACCAGGCCCAACAGGAGATCCAGGAGCAGAAGGATGTCGCCAAGGAACAGGCCAAGAAGCGGGCTCAGCAGGAAATCCAGGAGCAGAAGGATGTCGCCGCTGCCCAGAAGGCCAAGGCCAAACAGAAGGCCAAAGATACGAAGGCCGAGATCCAAGAGCAGGCTGACGTCGCGGCGGCACAGAATGCGCCCGGTGCGAAGACGGACTGCGGCGGTGGCGTTCAGGCCGGTCCGAACACTTCCTGCTCTTTCGCCGAGAATGTGGCCAGCAAGTTCAAGTCAACCGGACAGTCGTCACTGAGCGTTTACAGCCCGACGACCGGCGAGACTTACACCATGAACTGCGGCCCCTGGAAGGATGCGGGCACCGTCTGCAAGGGCGGCAACAACGCCTCGGTCTACATCACGGGCTAGGCCCCAGGGCCGGACGAAGCTCGCAGCCGGATCGGCACCGACTGGAAACCACCTTGTTGCGGGCGCGCCCGGACCGGCGCCCGCCCAGGGTACGGTTCCAGGCTGGCGGTGGCAGCAAGCAGCTCCTCGACAACGACCCGGATCTCGAGCGTCGCCAGGCCCCGGCCAGGGCAGACGTGGGGTCCGATCCCGTAGACGAGGTTGCGGGCCGCGTTCTCGAGCGGCCGGAAGGCGTCGGGGTCCCCGAACGCTTCCGGATCCCGGTTGGCCTGGGCCCAGCCCAGATGGACCCGCTCCCCGGACGGGACCATCTGACCACCGGTCTCGACCGGACGGGTGGTCACCCGCCGGCTGGCGGTGAAAGGGTCGTCGATACGAAGCAGTTCGTCGATCTCGCGATTCATCTCATCGGGGTCCGGGCGGTCGTGACGCCAGCGGCACTGCAACTCGGGGTCTTTCGCCAGGCGTTCGACCACCACTCCGACGCAGGCGGCGATCGTGCCGAGATCGCCGGCGGTCCAGTTGCGGAGGATGCTGACGACCTCCTCGATCGCGAGCGGCCGGCCTTCGACTCGCTCGGCGAGCAGCTCCGCGGTCACCCCTCGGGGCGACCGAACCCCGGTTCCTGGACCGTCCTCGATCAGCGAGCGGATGATCCGGTCGAAGCTCTCCGCCACCGCCGCGTGGAGCTCGAGACGGCCCGAACGGGCGGCGTCCCGGTTCTGCTCCATCCATTCGAGCAACGGCGCCTCGGCCTCGGCCGGCCAGCCGAGCCAGGCGCTCTGGGCCCGCACCGCGAAGAGGCTGCCGATTCCCGAGACCGCGTCGACCCGGTGGTCGCGAGGCAGCGAACCGATCAGTCGGGCCGCGATCTGCCGGAATCGGCCTTCGAGCGGCGCGACTCGCTCGGGGGTCATGTACCGCTCGACCAACCCCCGGTAACGGGCGTGCTGCTCTCCGTCCATCCCGTTGGGGATGTTCAGGTGCCGTGAGACCCGGCTCGAGAAGGTCCGCGAGTCGAGCGCCGCGGCGACCACATCCGCGTGTCGCCGCAGGGTCCTGGTGCCGGTCTCGTCGCGATCGGCCGGGCACCCGGCCTGCCGACTGGCCTGCCCGGCGTTCATGCCGGACTCGGAGAAACGCCGGATCGTTCGGGGCCGGCGATCCTGGCGTAGGTGAGGCCGGCCCAGACGACTACCGCCCAGACGAGAGTGCCAAGAGTCAGGTGAGCGACGATCAGGCCGGCGTGCTTGCCCAGCCAGACGTTGAGCGCTCCGAGCAGCACCTGCAGCAGGACGAGCCCACCAGCCACCATCGCCGGCCAGCTCCGGATGCCTCGTCTCAGGGTAAGGACCGGCAAGGCGAGCACGGCGATGGTTGCCGCGAACATCAGCACCCGGTGAGTGAGCTGTGCGTTAACCATGCTGTCGCGCCCGTATGGCAGCAGTTGGCCACCGCAGGTCGGAAAGTCGGTCCCACAGGCGGTGTGGGCACCGCCCGACGGTTTGTCCGGGGTTCCCTCCCCTTCGGTTCCGGCGATGTATCCGCCGACGACGATGGTGGCCAGCACCAGGAACGCCGCGATGGCGGCCGTCACCGCGAGCCCATCGCTCGCGCGGTCGGTCTCCGGCTGCGAGCCCGGATTTGCCGCCCGGTACATGCCCAGCAGAAAAGCCAGGAGGATCATCGCGATTCCCAAATGCACCGCGACCAGGACCGAATGCAGGTTGTGCTCGACCGTAAGCCCGCCCAGAACGGCTTGGGCCAGCACCAGGCCGACCGTGAACACCGATCCCCGCATCAACCACGGAAGGTCACGCAGATTGCGGAAGGCCTGCCAGGCAAGGAGCAGGACCAGCACCGCGACCAATCCGGCGAGTACGCGGTGGGTGAACTCGACCAGGGTCGCCCCGCCGACCGAAGGGATCACCCGCCCGGTACAGAGCGGCCATCCCTCGAGGCCGCTGCCGGCAGGTCCGCAGCCGAGGCCCGACTCGCTCACCCTGACGATGCCACCGACGACGATCAGGGCGAAGGTAGCGAATGCGGTCGTGCCGGCGAGCCGTCGGAAACGAGTCAGGGCTTCGGCCCCGGATGTCAGCTCCGTGCTGGCCATCCCGGCGAGGATAGTTCGCGAAATCACCTCAGAATTGCGGATTTACCACATCCATCCTGCGGCTTTCCACCGGTGACCAGTCTCTAGAGTGGTGCGATGGATTCATTGGAGTTGAGGGGCAAGGTCGTACTGATCACCGGAGGTGCGCGGGGGATCGGCTTCGAGACCGCGCGGCTGGCCCGCGAACGAGGCGCCTCGGTCGCGCTGGTCGACCTCGAACGTGAAGTGGTCGAGGAGTCGGCCAAGGTTCTCGGCGGTGATTCGATCGGGGTCGCCGCGGATGTCACCGATCTCGGCCAGATGGAAGACGCGGTGGCCCGGATCGTCGAACGGCTCGGCCGGGTCGACGTAGTCATCGCCAGTGCCGGCATCACGCCGCCGAAGACCACTGCCCGGGCGATTGATCCCGCGGTCTGGGAGAAGGTCGTCGAGGTGAACGTGGTCGGCGTCTACAACACCGTCAAGGCGACGATCGAGCAGGTGGTGGCGAATCGCGGCCACATGGTCCTGATCGCCTCGGTCTACGCCCACGTCAACGGCGTCCTCAACACCTCCTACGCGGTTTCCAAGGCCGGGGTCGAGGCGCTCGGCCGGGCGCTCCGCTCCGAACTGGAACCGCATGGCGCCAGCGCCGGGGTAGCCTACTTCGGCTACGTCGAGACCGACCTGATCGGGCAGGTCTTCGACAATGAGCTGGCCGACCGCTTCCGCGAGAAGATCGCCCCCTCGTTCCTGACCAAGAAGATGCCGGTCAGCCAGGTGGCGGAGGCGCTGGTCGAAGGGATCCGTCACCGCGAACCGCGGATCGTCGAGCCCCCGGCCTGGCGGCCGCCGCTCTACATGCGGGGACAGGTCGGGCCGATCAACGACCGGCAGCTCGAACGCAACCCCGAGGTCGGCGAGTTCATCCGCGAGTTCGAGCGGCGGGACATCGGCGGGGGGGGGGGCCCCCCCCCCCCCCCGCCGGTCCGGGCCGGCCAGCCCTACAACCTCGGCGGCAAGGTGGTGCTGGTCACCGGCGCCGCCAAGGGGATCGGCTTCGAGATCGCCCGCCAGGCCCACGGCCGTGGAGCCTCCGTCGCCCTGCTCGACCTCGACGCGGCCGAAGCCGAGGCTGCGGCCGCGAAGGTCGGGCCGCGAGCGGCAGGTTTCGGTGCCGACGTGACCAGCTCCGGTGACCTCGAGCGGGCCTTCGGCGGCGCCCGCGAGCGGTTTGGCCGGATCGACGTGGTCGTCGCCAACGCCGGGATCGGCCCGGCCCAGATCTCGCCGATCCGCACCCAGGATCCGGCCGAGTGGACCCGGATCTACGAGGTCGATCTGTTCGGCGTCTGGCGGACGGTCCGGGCCGGCCTCGAGGACGTGGTCGGTGGCGGTGGCCAGTTCGTCCTGGTCTCCTCTTCCTACGCCTTCACCAACGGCTTGATGAACTCGGCCTACGCGACCGCCAAGGCTGGGGTCGAGGCGCTCGGCCGCGGCCTCCGCACGGAGCTGACCCCGCTCGGGGCCAGCGCCACCGTCGCCTATTTCGGCTGGATCGACACCGATCTGGTCTCCGATGCCTTCGCCGACCCGCTGGTCGACCGGGTGCGGAAGGACGTCCTGCCCGGCTGGATGACCCGCCGGGTACCGGTGTCAAAGGCCGGCCGGGTCGTGATCAGGGCACTGGAACGGCACACCCCGCGGGCGATCGCCCCGGCCGAGTGGAACGGCCTCTTCTACGCCCGCGGGCTGTTCGGCCCGATGTTCGACAAGCGGGCCGACCAAGACCAGGCGCTGGCTCAGATCATCACCGAAGCCGAAGCCCGCCAGCGCGACCAGGGTCGCGCTTAGCGGCGGTGTTTCTTTTTCTTCAGTTTCTTGACGGTCAGCACCGACTTGGCCTTGAGCTTCCCGTAACTGGCCGTGACCGTGGCCTTGCCTTTGGCCTTCCGCGCGGCCCGGACCTTGATCATCTTGCTCCCGTTGACGGTCCCGTTCGCACCCTCGGTGTCGAGGTTGATGACCACGGACTTCGGCAGCTTGACCTGCTTGTTCGATGACTTGAGCTTGATCCGGAACTTGTGTGGGGCCAGGCCCAGCTTGGCCTTGATCTTCACCTTCAGCTTGGTGGTCTTACCGGCCTTGATCTTGACCTTCTTCGGGCCCAGATAGACCCTGGTCACCACCGTCTTCGGGTCCCCGTGCGGCTCGCAGTTCGGCGGAGTACCGACCTGGCCGGGTGGGCATTTGCAGGTGTCGCCGTCCAGGACCGAACCGGTCGGGCAGACCTTGTGACAGGCGGGCGGCGTGCCTTCCTCGCCGTCGGGGCAGACCGGGATCTGCTCGCAGTTCGGCGCGTAGCCGGTGTAGCCGTCCGGGCACTGCTGCTCGGGGCAGCGCAGGCTGCCGTCCGGTCTGGGGATGCCCTTGTCGCAGAGGAACTGCTGCATCTGGGAGGGGAAGTCGGTGAAGAAGCCGTTCGCACCCTGATCGATCATCTTCTGCCAGAGTTCCGGGCCGTCGACGCTGCCGTTCTGCGGCCAGACGTGGATCGCGTAGCCGTCAGCCACGGCTTTGGCCTTCAGGACCTTGACCGTGTCCAAAGAGACGCCGTTCAATGGATAGGTATCTGGCGGCTGGAGGGCAACTGGGGTGGGCGTGATCGGGTCGTCATGGAGCGCGTAGTCGAGCAGCTCGTCTTGGCTGGCGGTCAGGGCCTTGTGCTCGGGGAGCAGCTGGTGGAATCGCTCCATCGCTCCCTGCCAGAAGGAGGCGACGATCACGTCCTCTGAACGTTCCGGCTCGTAGTCCTGCATGAGAGCGGCAAGCACGTCGGCGGCGTCGGTCGCCATCTGCTGGTTGTTGCTCGGCGCCTTCATGTCGATGTTGATCGGGGTGTTGGGAAAGGCGTCCAGGACCTCCTTGAAGGTGGCGATCCGGAAGTCGTTGCGGTTGTACCCGGCCGGTGGCTCGGGCCCGTCTTCGAGCGCCATGCCCCGGTATGGGTGCGGATCGCCCGGGTCGTAGTTGAAGTGTCCTTTGCCGGGGCTGAACTTGTAGGCGAAGTCCAACGTCTTGAGCTGGGCCAGGGTCATCTGATCGACCGTCATGCCTGCATATGGGGTGTTGGCGATGTCCGAGGTCGCGTTCGGGCTGGAGTCGTGAGTCACCACGAAGACCCCATCTGCGGTCACGTAACCGTCCATCTCCAACGAGTCGGCCCCGTTCTCCACGGCCTTCTTGAAGGCAAAGAGGGTGTTGGCCGGAGCTTCCTTGGCGCCACCGGCGTGGGCCATGTTCATGAAGTACTTGTTCTGCCAGAAATCGGTGGGTGGAGCCGCGGTCGCGTGACCCGCGAGCAGGCCGAACAGGACGGTCATGAGTGCAGCGATGGTGATGCGGTTCAGCATTCGTCTCCTCTTTGCCGTTACGGAACCCTGCTCCGCTGCGGCGTCTGATTCCCCCTGCGCCGTAGTGTACGAGTCTCGCGGGGATCGTTGTGAAAACCCGGAAAAGACCCCGAGGATGCGCTCAGGGCCGGGTGGCTTCTTCGAGCAGGTAGATGAAGGAGCCGTAGGGTTCGCCGGTGGCGCGTTCGAGGCCGACCTCGCAGGTTCGGTTCGAGGAGACGTAGCGGTCGGTCGGGACGGCCTTGACCTCTTGGGCTTCGGTCTCGGTGGCGCTGGCGGTCAGCTCCGGGTGGAGCATGCCCCGGTCGCCGGCGAAGCCGCAGCAGGTTGCGGTGTCCGGCACCTCGACCCTTTCCGCCACGGCCCGGGCGATCCGGGTGAGCGCCCGTTCGAGGCCCATGTGCCGGCCGGAACAGGTCGGGTGGACCGTGACCGACTCGGCCTTGTCGGTCACCTCGAGGCCGGGCAGCAGGTACTCCTCCGCCCAGCGGACCGAATCGAGGATGGTCAGGTCGGCGTGGCGGGCCGCGTTCTCCTCGCTCAGCACGCCCTCGCCGAAGTCCAGCAGCCCGTGGCCGCAGGAGGAAGCATCGATGACCAGCGGCAGGGTCCCGCCACCGGTCCAGCGCCAGATCCGCTCGACCGTCTGGTTCGCCTTGAAGGCATGGGCGCTCTTGTATCCCTTCGAGCTCCACGGCACCGAGCAGCAGGTGCCGGTGATGTCGGGCGGGATCCAGACCGGCTTGCCGGCCCGGGCGGAGACGGTGACCATGGCCTGCGGCAGGCTCAGGCCCGGATCCTCCTTCGAGCGGCCGAAGATCCGGTTGATGCAGGCGGGCATATAGACCGCGGCGGCGCCGTGGGAGCTGGTCTCGGGCAACTCCGGTGAGGCGGCCGGCGGCATCTTCTCTCCCCACTCGGGGACCAGGTCGGCGCTGATCGCCTTGCGGGCGGCCCGGGTCAGGCCGCGCATCGCCCCGTCCGTGGTGACGGTCGAGACGGCGCTGCCGAACTTGAGCCCAGTCCGGGCCAGCTTCTCGATCCGGTCCCAGCGCCGGGCCGCGCGCAGGGCCATCCGTTCGGCGGCGGGGGTGTGCTGCTCGGCCCGGAAGTCCTTGATGAACTTGCCGGTGTCGATCCCGACCGGGCAGACCAGCAGGCAGGAGCCGTCGTTGGCGCAGGTCTCGATCGCCTCGTACTCGAACTCCTCCAGCAGCGCCTTGAGGACCGGGGTGTCCTCGCCCTGCCGGACCATCTCCCGTCGCAGCACGATCCGCTGGCGGGGGGTGGTGGTCAGGTTGCGGCTCGGGCAGACCGGTTCGCAGAAGCCGCACTCGACGCAGGCGTTCGCCTCCTCCTCGATCTGCGGGGTGGTCTTCAGGTTCTGCAGGTGGGCCTGCCCGTCCCGGGTCAGGATCGCCCCCGGATTCAGTGCGTTCTCCGGGTCGGCCAGCGCCTTGACCCGCCACATGAAGTCGACTGCCTGCTCGCCCCACTCCCGGGTCACGTACGGGGCCATGTTGATCCCGGTCCCGTGCTCGGCCTTGAGCGCCCCGTCGTACTTGTCGCAGATCATCTCGACCAGCGCGTTCATGAAGGTCTCGTAGCGCCCCGTGTCCTCCGGCTTCGAGAAGTCCGGGGTGAGCATGAAATGCAGGTTCCCGGCCGAGGCGTGGCCGGCGACCCCGGCGAGGAAGCCGTGCTCGGCCAGCATCGTGCGCAGCTCGACAGCGGCCTCGGCGATCCGGGCCGGGGGCACGCAGACGTCTTCGATGATCAGGGCGGTGCCGGGCAGGCGCATCTTGCCGATCAGGCCGTGCAGGCCTTCGCGCACCTTCCAGTTGATCTCGACCGACTCCTCGTCGCGGACGAAGTTGGCCGGCAGGATCAGCTTCTCGGCATCGACGATCTCGAAGGCCTTCGCCTCCTGGGCGTCGAGGCTGGCCTGGTCCGGGCCGCCGAACTCGACCAGCAGGGCAGCCGACTCGGGGTCGAGCTCCTTGAAGTACTCGGGTGCGCCCGGCATGTTCCAGCCGGCGGTGATCAGAGCCGGGGCGACCATCAGCTCGACCGCGGTGGCGCCGGCCGCGACCAGCTCCGGCACCGGGTCGACCGCGGTCTGGATGTCGGGGAAATGCAGCCAGGCGGTGGTCGTCACCGCGGGCAGTTCGACCGTGTCGAAGGTGACGCTGGCGACGAAGGCGAGCGTGCCCTCGGAGCCGATGATCAGCCGACGGAAGATCTCGACCGGGGTCTCGCCGTCGAGGAAGGCGCAGAGCCGGTAGCCGGTGGTGTTCTTGATCTCGAACTTGTGCCGGATCCGCTCGGCCAGCGCCCGGTCGGCGAGGATCTCCTCGCGGATCTTCATCAGGCCCGAGGCCAGCTCCGGCTCCTTTGCCGCGAAGGCTTCTTCCGCGTCATCGGCCTCGGTGTCGATCAAGGTGCCGGAGGGCAGCACGAAGGTCATGCCGGTCACGGTCGAGTACGAGTCATAGGTGACCCCGCAGCGCATCCCGCCCGAGTTGTTGTTGACCACGCCGCCGACCGTGGCGATGTCGGTCGAGGCCGGGTCGGGGCCCAACTTGCGGCCGTAGGGGGCGAGCACCTTGTTGGCGTGGCCGAGGACCGTGCCGGGCTTCACCCGCGCCTTCATCCCATCTTCCAGCACCTCGACCCCGGTGAAGTGCTTGCGCACATCGACCAGGATGCCCGCCGTCTGGCCCTGGCCGTTCAGGCTGGTGCCGCCGGAGCGGAAAGTGACCGGGATTCCTTTGCGGCGGCCGAACTCGAGCACCGCCGCCACGTCGGCGGCGTCGTGGGCCATGACCACCGCCTGCGGCAGGATCCGGTACGGGCTCGCGTCGGAGGCGTAACGGATCAGGTCGGTGGCCCGGCCCAGCAGCTTCTCTTCACCGAGCAGCGCGGTCAGCTCGCTGCGCAGCGGCTCCGGGGTGCCGCCGGCGACCCAGTCCGGTGCCCGGTCGGAAGCCGGCTCGCCCGCTTCCGGGGTGATCTTCATGACATCCGGTTCGAGCAGTGGCACCGTGGGTTCCTTTCTCGGGTTCGGTCCTGGAGGCCGCCTAGAACAGGGACATGCCCGGCTCGACGGGAACCTCGACCAGGCGTGGCTTCGAGTCGGCGATCGCTTCCTTCAGCGCTGCCTCGACTTCTTCGGCGCTGCTCACGGTCGTGCTTTCGATCCCGTAGCCCTCGGCGATCTTCGTGGTCTCCAGGGCCGGCAGGTCGAGGCCTGGCGCGTCGGACACCTGCTCGACCTCGGCGAACCACTTGAGGATCCCGTACTCCTCGTTGCGGAGGATCAGGAAGGTCACGGGGACGTCGTAGGCGGCGGCGGTCCAGAAGGCGGTGACCGCGTACTGGACCGAGCCCTCGCCGAGCACGCAGACCACAGGCCGGTCCTCGGCATAGCCGATGCCGACCGCGGCCGAGAGGCCGAAGCCGAGCCCGCCGCCGGCCCCGAAGAAGTAGCTGTTCGGCTTCGAGATCCGCAGCTGGTTGCGCAGCGCCATGGTCGAGGTCGGGGCTTCGAGCACGATCACCGCGTCCTCGGGCAGCACCTGCTTCAAGGTGTTCATCACGGTCGAGGGGTTGAGCGGGTCGGTCTCCTCGATCCGGGTCGGGCCGGGCCACGGCTCGACCGCGGGCCGATCGGTGCCGTCGAGCTCGCCGTTCAGCGCCGCCATCGCCAGCTTCACATCCGAGATGATCGCCTCGCCCATCGGGGCGCGGGCCGCCTCATCCGGATCGGAGGTGATCTGGACCAGGCTCGAATCCTCGCCCAGGAACGGGCCGGGCATGTAGGGGTAGTACGGAAAGACCGAGGAGCCGACCACCAGGATCAGGTCATGCTCCTTCAACACCTCGCTGACCGCGGCGATGCCCGGGGGCAGCACGCCACGCCAGTGCGGGTGGCTCTCGGGGAAGCCGAGTCGGCCACCACCGGTCGCGGGCGAGGCCCAGACCGGCAGGTTCTGGCCCTCGGCCAGGGCGATCGCTTCCTCCCAGCCACCGGCCGCGTCGATGTCGGGACCGGCGACCAGGACCGGGTTCTTCGCGTCCTTCAGGCGGGCGGCCAGGCCGGTGATCGCAGCCGGGTCGGCACCGGTGCGGCCGCTGACCGCGCGGTCGATCACGTTCTGCGCTTCGGCGGCGTCCATCTCGACGTCCCAGTCGTCCATCGGGATAGAGACCATCACCGGGCCCATCGGCGGCGTCGCCGCCAGGTGGACCGCGTGGGCGAGGGCCAGCGGCACATCCTCGGCCCGGGCCGGCTCGTAGGAATACTTGACGAAGGGATCGGGCACGCGGATCGCGTCGCGGTTGGTCAGGTTCGCCTGCATCGTGACCTGGGCGCGGACCTGCTGGCCGACCGTGACCACCACCGGCGAGTGGTTCGCCTGGGCATTGAAGAGGGCGCCGACCCCGTTGCCGAGCCCGGGTGCGGTGTGGAGGTTGACCAAAGTCGGCTTGCCGGTGACCTGCGCGTGACCGTCGGCCATGCCCACGACAGCGGCCTCCTGCAGGCCGAGCACGTACTCGAAATCGTCCGGGTAGTCGGCCAGCATCGGCAGCTCGGTCGATCCCGGGTTGCCGAAGATCGTGGTCATCCCCAGCTTGCGGAACAGGTCGAAGGTGGCTTCGCGCACGGTAGGCATGGCCGCAGCCTATCGGTGATCGATAGGTGAACGACCGGGTACGGCATTCCTCGCGCGGCGGACCGCTCGCGTCGTCGGTGCCGGATCGCCCGGCTCGGCCTGTCAGGATTGGTCCGTGCGCAAATCACTCGCGATCGCCCTCGCCCTTCCCGCTCTTGCCCTGCCCTTCGTCGGCTGCTCCGACGGGCGGCAGGTCGCCACCCCGCCAGCCTGCATGAGCGCGGCCCAGGACTGGGTGACCGCCCTGGCCGCCGCCCCGGACCGCGTCCTGATCGACCAGGCCAACCCGATCAGCGACTGCCTGCCCAAGTACCAGGGCGCCGCTCAGATCCAAGAGGTCGGAGACACCGCGGTCGAAGCGGCGACCCAGCTTTCCGCCTTTCTCGAGGCCGGCAGCGGGGGACAGGCCGGAAAGGACTCCGAAAGCTCGGCCGAGGCCGCGCTGATGGCCGGCTACCTGGTCGGTGCCGTCGAGAAGGGTGCGGCGAGCACCAGCGGGATCCACGACACCCTCGTCCAGCGGGTCAAGGCAGCCGCGACCAACCACCTGGACGAGGCGAGCCCCAAGGTCCGGGCCCAGTACCGCAAGGGCCGGGAGGCCGGCCTCGAATCCGGCTGAAAGACTGTCAGCGCAAGTCAGTCCCACAGGAAGAAGGCGTTGAAGTGAGCGAGCAACTCTGGGGTGGTGAGACCACCAAGGCGATTCAGAACTTCCCGGTCTCCGGCGAGACGATCCCGCCGTCACTGGTCAAGTGGCTGGGGCTGATCAAGGCGAACGCGGCCAGGGCCAACGCCGAGCTCGGCCTGCTCGACGCCGACATCGCCCAGCGGATCGCGGCGGCCGGCGACGAGGTCGGGGCCGGCAAGCATGACGACCAGTTCCCGATCGACATCTTCCAGACCGGTTCCGGCACCTCCTCGAACATGAACTCGAACGAGGTGATCGCGAACCTGGCCGGCGAGGGCGTCCACCCGAACGACCACGTCAACATGGGCCAGTCCTCGAATGACGTCTTCCCCTCCGCCGTCCACCTCGCCGCGCTCGACCAGGTGACCCACGACCTGCTGCCGGCGATGGAACGGCTCGCGGTCGCGCTCTCGGCCAAGGCCGATGAGTTCAAGGATGTGGTCAAGGCCGGCCGTACCCACCTGATGGACGCGGTGCCGGTGACCCTCGGCCAGGAGTTCGGCGGCTACGCCTCCCAGGTCCGGCACGGCATGGACCGGGTGCGGGGAACCCTCGCCCGGGTCGGCCAGATCCCGCTCGGCGGTACTGCCACCGGCACCGGCCTCAACACCCACCCCGAGTTCTCCGCCAAGGTGCGCGGCCTGCTCGAAGCGGAATCCGGCCTCGCGATCGCCGAGCCCCATGACCGCTTCGAGGCCCAGGCCAACCGTGATTCGCTGGTCGAGCTCTCCGGGGCACTCAAGGTCTACGCGGTCTCGCTGAACAAGATCGCCAACGACCTCGCCCTGATGGGGGCCGGCCCCCGGGCCGGACTGGCCGAGATCAGCCTGCCGGAGCTTCAGAAAGGTTCGTCGATCATGCCCGGCAAGGTCAACCCGGTGATCCCCGAAGTGGTGATCCAGGTCGCCGCCCAGGTGGTCGGCAACGACATGGCGATCACCATGGCCGGTTCGCAAGGCCAGTTCGAACTGAACGTCCGGGTGCCGCTGATCGCCCGCAACCTGCTCTTCTCGATTCGGATCCTGGCCAGCGCCAGCCGGCTGCTGGACGAGAAGTGCGTGGCCGGGATCGAGGCGAACCTGCCCCGCAACGAGCAGCACGCCGAGGCGACCCTGGCCACGGCGACCGCGCTCAACCCCTACATCGGCTACGACAAGGCCAGCGAGATCGTCAAGGAAGCCGCGGCCTCGGGCCGCTCGCTGCGCGAAGTAGCGATCGAAAAGGGAGTCGAAGAAAAGATCCTCGACGAAGCCCTGGACCACCACAAGATGGCCAACCCCCATAGCTGAGCAGGGACCCGGTTTAGCCTGTTGCTCCTGGGCCGGTGTCTGTGTGGGGTCCTTGGTGTGCACAGTCCCAGTCGGACCCCACACAGACACCGGCAAATCACCGGCCGAAGAGCCCTGCTGGTAGTGGGAGAAGTCGAGTTGACTGTCCTAATGGGGGGGAAGGTGGCGCAGGTCTTGAGTCGGATCGACGTAAAACCTGCGTCACCACCGGTGCGAAACTTTCTGGAGGCGCGTATTGTTTGTTAGTCAGATGAGCGTGATCTCGCAGGTATCGAGGGAAAACAAGGCGATCGCCGTCGCCCTCGTCCTCGCCTGGCTGGCATTGGGCGCTCTCTCGGTGATGATCGCGCTGATCACCGCGCCGGCGTTCGTTCTCTTCTTCGTCCTGAGCCTAGGTTTCTTCCCTGGGGAAGAACTCATCGTCAAGGCGCGGAAGCTCGCGACCAGGCCACGAGAGTGGTCTCGTCCGGTTCTCCTGGCGGTTCCCGTTCTTCCGCTGGCTTCCAGGCCGGTCGGCCTGCGGCTGGCTTTTGCCCTGGCGGTCAGGCCGCCTCCAATTCTCCGGTAGTTCCGACTCGCTCCTTCGCCCATGGGTGAAGGAACACCGAATAGCCGGACAACCGAAAGACGCGCGCATGCGTGTCCCTACGCACGCGTGTCCTCCCGGTTTCCGGCTGCTGGTCGGCGGAATTCGCTTCCGGTCGCCAGCACCGAATGACTGGAGAAACAAATGGAAAGCAGCAAGAAAATTGGCGCGATTGTCGCGAGCCTGGCCCTTGGCCTCCTCACGATCCTCGCCCTCCCCGTTGCCGCCGATGCCCAGGCGGGCCACGGCAAGAAGAAGACCAAGACCCAGAAGGTCGCGATCGGATTCAAGGCGTTGAACGGTTCCACGCCGGTCAACTGCAGCCAGCCGATCACCGGCCTGGGAACCACCTCCCGTACGGCCAAGCTGGCTGATCTCCGCTTCTACGTCTCAGACGTGAAGTTGCTTCGCAAAGGCGGCGGATCGGTGAAAGTAAAGCTCCCGGGAAGCTCGAAGTGGAACTACACCAAGGGGAACTCGGCGGTGACGCTGATCGACCTCGAGAACGGGGCTGGAGCTTGCGTGGCCGAAGGGACGAACGCGACCAATGCGTTCGTCCGGGGCAAGGTCCCCAAGGGCAAGTACGTCGGGGTCCGGTACAGCGTCAGCGTTCCCGACGCGCTCAGCCACACCGATCTCACCGCGATGCCGGCACCGCTGAATCTGACCGCCATGGGCTGGTCCTGGCAGTACGGCCGCAAGTTCATGAAGATCGAGCTCAGCGAGGGAGACACCCCGGCCTGGGCCTCGAAGATCTACTACCTCCACGTCGGGAGCACGGACTGCACCGGCGATCCAGCGGCGGGCGAGAAAGCAAAATGCGCCTTGCCGAACCGGAATCAGGTGACGCTGAAGAAGTTCAATCCGGCCAGACAACGGATAGCGATTGACTTCAAGAATCTGTTCGGCGGGGTCAACATCGCCGGCGAGTCCATGGACATGGGCATGGGCGACGACATGAGCGGCATGATGGACATGGGGGGCTGCATGTCGGCCACCGATTCCCCTGATTGTGAGCCGCTCTTCAAGACACTCGGGCTGAAGCTCGGCACCACGAAGAAGACCGGTCAGACGGCTTTCCGGGTCGTCCGGAAGTAGCCGTGGGGCGGGGTCGAAAGAAGGAACCAGGCAGGTTTGCGGCCTCGCGCCGATTCACGTCGAGGGCCTTGGCGCTGGCGGCGGCATTGCTCGCCGTCAGCGCCACCGCCTTTGGTCTTCAGGCATCGGAGGCCTTGAAGGCCCCCAACAACGACTGGAACTGGGCGCTGCCTCAGGGCTTCCCGCAGCCGCGGGTGCCCGCAAGCAACCCGATGAACCGCGGGAAGGTGGCGATCGGGCATCGGTTGTTCTACGACACGAGGCTTTCCGGCAACGGAACCCAGTCGTGTTCGTCCTGCCACTTGCCGGAGCTGGCTTTCACCGACGGCAAGACCACCCCGGTCGGCTCGACCGGTGATGTGCTTCCCCGCAATGCGCCGTCGGTCGCGAACTCGGCCTACCACAGGACATTCACCTGGGCCAATCCTGCTCTCACTTCTCTCGAGAGTCAGATGAACGTTCCGTTGTTCGGCACGAACCCGGTCGAAATGGGGGTCAGCGACAAGAACAGGGGGAAGATTCTGCGCCGGATCAAGCGAGATCGCTGGTACAAGAAGCGCTTCCCGAAGGTCTTCCGCTGGTCGAAGAAGCCGGTCAGCTGGTTCAACGTCGTCCGTTCGATCAGCGCCTTCCAGCGCAGCATCGTCACCGGCACCTCGAAGTACAACCGGTTCCTGGGAGACAAGGCGAACCTCGCCTCCGATGAGCGTCGGGGCCTCAGCCTGTTCATGGGTGAAGAGGGTGAGTGTCACCACTGTCACGGCAGCTTCATCTTTGATGATCAGTCGACCTACGCCGGCGCTCCGGTCGAGCGGCTGAAGTTCCACAACACCGGCCTGTACAACGTCGGCGGAACCGGGGCGTATCCGACCGGAAACCAGGGTCTGTACGAAATCACCGGCAAGAAGAAGGACATGGGAGCGTTCCGGGCGCCGTCGCTTCTGAACGTTGCGCGGACGGCCCCTTACATGCACGACGGTTCGGTCAAGACGCTGATGGATGTCGTGGACATCTACGCCCGGGGCGGCCGGATCATCACCGATGGTCCCTACGCCGGCGACGGGGCGAAGAACCCTCATAAGGATCCGCTGATCTCGGGGATCAACCTCAGCGAACAGGACCGCAGAGACATCGTCGCTTTCCTAAAGACGCTGACCGAGAAGGACTACTCCAAAGACCCGCGATTCTCCGATCCATTCAAGAAAAAGAACAAGAGGAAGTGAAATGAGCGAAAGCATGAGCATGAAGACAATCTGGGGACTGTTTGGTGGGGTGCTGGTCGCCGCGCTGCTGATGTTCGGTGGACCGGCGGGCGAGGCGGAAGCCCATACCAAGCCCACCTTCACATCGGCGAACAGCAAAGTGCTGCGGATCTACTTCGCCCAGCCGATACGTCGCGGAACCGTCCGAGTCAGGAACGCCCGCGGGAAGGTCGTCTCGAAGGGCCGTGGAGGCCGGGATCCACGCAACATCAGCGTCCTCAAAGTGGGTCTCCGAAACGTGCGCAACGGTCTGTACAAGGCGACCTGGAGCATGATCGCCCTCGACGGCCACCGCCAGACCGGAACCTTGCGCTTCAGGGTCAGGTAGGCGCATGCCCGTTCGGCTCACGCGTCTCATCGTCGCGACGGTTGCCCTTGCGTCGGGCTTGTCGGCTGCGCCGCCGGCCGGCGCGCACATACAGATTCAGCCGACCGAGGTCGCACCCAAGGACGCGGCGTTGTTCACGCTGCTCGTGCCGGGGGAGTCGGGCACCGGAACGACGAAGGTCGAACTCAAGGTGCCCCCGGGCGTCTACCCGTTCTCCTACGAAGAAACACCTGGGTGGAAGCGGAAACTGGTCAAGAAGCCGAACGGCATGGTGGACCGGGTCGTCTGGACGGGGCATGCCGTCCCAGATGGCCTGGTCCGGTTCACCTTCCTGGCCGGTACCCCGGAAAAACCAGGAACGATCAAGTGGGCCGCGATCCAAACCTACGCCGGCGGCCAGGAAGCCCGCTGGATCGGTGAACCCGATTCAGAAAACCCCGCCCCGTTCACCGAGGTGTCGAACGCCGCCCTCCCTCAGAATGCGGGCGGAGAAAGTGCCCCGGGCGGGGAATCTGCTGCTCCCGAGGTGACGGCATCCGATGAGGGCACGGATTGGCCCCTCACCGCCGCCGCTCTGCTCGGCTTCTTCTTCGGGTTGTCCTCTCTCGCGATTCTCTTGGTGAACCGAAAGAACTCCGCGCGAAGCTGATGCCCCTACGTAGTCCCGCACCAAGGAAAAAGCACAACCCCCGAGGTCAAAAGCAACCGGCCCCGCGGCGTGACCGCCAGGTCAGTGGCGCTTGTGCTTCTTCTTTTTCTTGATCACCTTCACGTTGGCGACCGCCTTCTTGCCGGCTGCCGTGACCGTGATCTTGGCCTTGCCGCGGGCCTTGCCGAGGGCGCGGACCGGGACCTTGACGGTCGCGGTCTTGCCGGGCTGGATCTTCGCGATCACGACCTTCGCCTTCTTCTTGCCCTTCACCTTGACCCGCTTGTTCGATGACTTGATCGAGACCTTGACCTTCTTCGCATCCGCCGTCGCGGTGATGAAGTTGGTCACCTTGATCGTCAGCTTGAACTTCTTGCCGGCCTTCAGCTTGCGCTTCTTCGGGCCGACCGTGACCTTGTTGACGATCGCCTGCGGCTTGCGGGGATCCTTGATCAGCAGTTCGACGTTGCGGTCGCCGGGGGTGCCTTCGCCGCACTTGATCGAACCGCAGGCCTCGGCCCCGGTCTGGTTCTCGTTGTAGCCGATCACCCGCGAGAGCGAGGCGAGGTCGTCGGTGCTCATGTTGGCGGCGCTGGTGCCGTCGGCGGGGGCGTCGACCCCGGCGGCCTGGTCGATCACGGTGCCGAAGATCGAGAGGTTGCCGTCCCGGTCGTCGAAGATCTGGACCAGGCGGTTCTGCTTCGGCCAGTCGGCGAGGGCGGCGGTGCGGACGCTCCAGAAGCCACTCTGGCCATCCGGCGCCGGGTAGGGGGTGATCTCGTTTTCGTGGCTGTGACCGGCCACCCAGGCGACCACGTTCGGGTATTTGTGGAGCATGGTGACCACGTCGTCGCCGAGGTGGATCGGGGTGGACTGACGCGGGTCGCCGTCGCAGCCGGGGGCTTCCTTCGGGTCGACCACGGTGCAGCTCTTGGCGTTCTCATCCGGCACGTCGGCGGTCATGCTGACCGGGGCGTGATGGGAGAAGAGGACGACCAGCTCGTTCGCGGTGGTCGCCTTCTG